>JAESGN010000062.1_pt1:0-285000 | contig 356461 bp, 340 predicted proteins | sample 9269731 | NCBI WGS metagenome assembly JAESGN01 (sample SAMN15720683, study PRJNA650826) | algae metagenome | isolation source: Mojavia pulchra JT2-VF2 and co-occurring heterotrophs from desert soil | place: USA: Cadiz Valley, Joshua Tree National Park, CA | collected 1998-06-08 | reverse complement strand
CGCCTACACCTAACGGCTTAAGCTCGCATGCTAGATTAAGTCACTGACCCATTATGCAAGAGGTACGCTGTCACCCCCTATGGGGCTCCAACTGCTTGTAAGCATCCGGTTTCAGGTACTGTTTCACTCCCCTAATCGGGGTGCTTTTCACCTTTCCCTCACGGTACTGTGTTCGCTATCGGTCATGTACGAGTATTTAGGCTTAGAGGGTGGTCCCCCTATGTTCAGACAGGATTTCACGTGTCCCGCCCTACTCAAGTCCTTCATCATCACTTTCGCATACGGGACTGTCACCCGCTATGGTCACACTTTCCAGAGTGTTCCGCTAGTTGAAATGAAGGCACTGGCCTGGTCCCGGTTCGCTCGCCACTACTACGGGAATCTCTGTTGATGTCTTTTCCTCCGGGTACTGAGATGTTTCAGTTCCCCGGGTTCGCTTCACCAAGCCTATACATTCAGCTCGGTGATACCTTATCCACCTCGCCCGGTTGACCCGAAAGCCAACTGGAAGAAATGGTGAAGGTGGGTTTCCCCATTCGGAAATCGCCGGATCAAAGTTTGCTCACAACTCCCCGACGCTTATCGCAGCGTGCCACGTCCTTCATCGCCTGTACATGCCAAGGCATCCACCAAATGCTCTTACCTCACGCTTGAGAATCCACACCATCAACGTCAGGCCTGCATAAAAGCCAGAACGTTTGAAGATGGTGGGAGAAATTATCTCAGCCAGATAATCAATTTGATTGATTTGTGATGCACGATCACCCGCTACAGGCCCTAAAGCCTGCACGTGATAATCCATGCGCCACGGCATCGATTTAAAAACCCATTCACAATGTCAAAGATCGGCGACGCCGGCTAACCGGCACGATCGCCTAACCTGCCGAGGCAGGATCTGGTTTCGTTTCATCTATCGGAATGTGACGTACCTGGTGGAGCCTATCGGGATCGAACCGATGACCCCCTGCTTGCAAAGCAGGTGCTCTCCCAGCTGAGCTAAGGCCCCTTAAGGTAATGGTGGGCCTGAGAGGATTCGAACCTCTGACCTCACCCTTATCAGGGGTGCGCTCTAACCAACTGAGCTACAGGCCCACACCACTGCGTCCGGCCGCCATTCCCAAAGGAACAGGCTGCCACACAAGGCGTGAGCCGGCTCAGGCACACAGCCTGCCGGAGCAGACTGTATTCCGATTGATGAAAGGACATGAGGACGACGGCAATGTTCTTTGGAAGCCGCGAAGCACTTCCCCGGACCAGCCGAGGCGCTTTCGCGAGTATCCTTAGAAAGGAGGTGATCCAGCCGCAGGTTCCCCTACGGCTACCTTGTTACGACTTCACCCCAGTCGCTGAACCCACCGTGGTCAGCTGCCTCCTTGCGGTTAGCGCACTGCCTTCGGGTGAATCCAACTCCCATGGTGTGACGGGCGGTGTGTACAAGGCCTGGGAACGTATTCACCGCGGCATGCTGATCCGCGATTACTAGCGATTCCGCCTTCATGCCCTCGAGTTGCAGAGGACAATCCGAACTGAGACATCTTTTGGAGATTAGCGCATCCTTGCGGAATAGCTGCCCACTGTAGATGCCATTGTAGCACGTGTGTAGCCCAGCCTGTAAGGGCCATGAGGACTTGACGTCATCCCCACCTTCCTCCGGCTTATCACCGGCAGTTTCCTTAAAGTGCCCAACTTAATGATGGCAACTAAGGACGAGGGTTGCGCTCGTTGCGGGACTTAACCCAACATCTCACGACACGAGCTGACGACAGCCATGCAGCACCTGTCACTAGGTCCCCGAAGGGAAGAAATCTGTCTCCAGAAGTCGTCCTAGGATGTCAAAGGCTGGTAAGGTTCTGCGCGTTGCTTCGAATTAAACCACATGCTCCACCGCTTGTGCAGGCCCCCGTCAATTCCTTTGAGTTTTAATCTTGCGACCGTACTCCCCAGGCGGATAACTTAATGCGTTAGCTGCGCCACCCAAGCTCTATGAGCCCGGACAGCTAGTTATCATCGTTTACGGCGTGGACTACCAGGGTATCTAATCCTGTTTGCTCCCCACGCTTTCGCACCTCAGCGTCAATACTTGTCCAGCGAGTCGCCTTCGCCACTGGTGTTCTTCCGAATATCTACGAATTTCACCTCTACACTCGGAATTCCACTCGCCTCTCCAAGATTCTAGCTTCCCAGTTTCAAGGGCAGTTCCGGGGTTGAGCCCCGGGATTTCACCCCTGACTTAAAAAGCCGCCTACGTGCGCTTTACGCCCAGTAATTCCGAACAACGCTAGCTCCCTCCGTATTACCGCGGCTGCTGGCACGGAGTTAGCCGGAGCTTATTCTCCCGATACTGTCATTATCATCTCGGGTAAAAGAGCTTTACAACCCTAAGGCCTTCATCACTCACGCGGCATTGCTGGATCAGGCTTTCGCCCATTGTCCAATATTCCCCACTGCTGCCTCCCGTAGGAGTCTGGGCCGTGTCTCAGTCCCAGTGTGGCTGATCATCCTCTCAGACCAGCTATGGATCGTCGCCTTGGTAGGCCTTTACCCCACCAACTAGCTAATCCAACGCGGGCCCATCTAAAGGCGATAAATCTTTGGTCCGAAGACATTATCCGGTATTAGCTCAAATTTCTCTGAGTTATTCCGAACCTAAAGGCAGGTTCCCACGCGTTACGCACCCGTGCGCCACTAGACCCGAAGGTCTCGTTCGACTTGCATGTGTTAGGCATGCCGCCAGCGTTCGTTCTGAGCCAGGATCAAACTCTCAAGTTGTGTCACACACCAATCAGGCATGGGGAAAACCCCATCCGCCAGACTGGCATGAGCTGCAAGGAGCCGATACCTGCACTGTCAAACGTAATGGATACGAATGAACATGCTTGCCATCCGGGCAGGCGTGGAGCCTACGATCGGATGTGGCTATCGGCTTAAATTAACCGGTTACCGGAGCCTTGAGGTCCCCGGACCGGGCGCCGTCGCCCACATGTCCCTTCATCAAAAACCAACAATGTCAAAGAGCCGCCAGACAGTAATAGCGGACAGCGCTTGGTTCCCCGATTTACACCGGGGGACCGGCTATCCGAAAATGTTGGCGACCGGTCGTTGCGGTGGCGGTGGAAGCCGTCAGCGCCGCGTCGGTGGAGCCCATCTATGAGTGGTTCGTGATTCGGTCAACGGGTTTTTGCAATTTTATTTCAGAGCCGCGCAAGAACCGCAGAATTCCGCCATTTTTTCCCTACAATGCCCCAGTTTTTGGCCCCGATCGGCCCGATTTCCGCCGCTGAATCGCCTCGTCAGCGCCGCAAATCCTGGAGAATATCGAGGCTCACGGTGCCCAACTCCCTTCAAGCCTGTGGTGAATCGCATGGCCCTTGCCTCCGTGCCTTCCGGTTCCCTTCGCGCTACATGGGCAGCATGTGTTGGATGAACCGCCAGCCTCGCGGGGCAACCGCAGCGCGCGGTCTGCATCGGAGCGGAGCGCCAACCATCCGTCACGACGCCGCGCCTTGCGGTATGATCGCGCCGCGCCCACATGGAGCGAGCCATGCCGCCTGATATCCCCGCCCCCGCCACCCCCGTCGCCAACAAGCCCGACAAGGCGCGCGACGTGGAGGGGTGGCCGACACTGCGGCGCTTCCTTCCCTATCTCTGGCCGCGGGACAATCCTGCCTTGCGCACCCGCATCGCCATAGCGATGGCACTTGTTCTGGCGGCCAAGGGCGTGACCCTCGCCCTGCCCTTCGCCTACAAGGGCGCGGTCGATGCGATGGCCGGGAGCGTTGCGGAAGGCACGGCGGTGGCGCTGGCGCTGGTTGCGGCCTATGCGCTGGGGCGCTTCACCTCGGTCGCGTTCGACAACCTCCGGAACATCGCCTTCGAGCGCGTCGGACAAATCGCCACGCTGCACCTTGCCGAGGATGTATTCCACCGCCTCCACCGTTTGAGCCTCAGGTTCCACCTCGCGCGGCGCACCGGCGAGGTCACCAAGATCATCGAGCGCGGAACCAAGAGCATCGACCAGATGCTCTATTTCCTGCTGTTCAACATCGCGCCCACCATCATCGAGCTGATCGCGGTGGGCGTTATCTTCTACCTCAATTTCGGGATCGAACTGGTGGCGGCCACCGCCGTCACTGTCGTCGCCTATGTGTGGGTGACGCGCGCGATCACCGAATGGCGCACCAAACTGCGGCGCGAGATGAACGATCTCGACGGCAAGGCGCTGCACCGCGCGGTGGATTCGCTGCTGAATTACGAGACTGTGAAGTATTTCGGCGCCGAACACCGTGAGGAAGCGCGCTACAGCCAGGCCGCGCGCGCCTATGCGGAAGCGGCGATCAAGTCCGAGAATTCGGTCGGCCTGCTCAACATGGCGCAAGGGGCGATCACCAATGCGCTGGTCGCGGGCGCGATGGCCTATACCGTGTGGGGGTGGAGCCGGGGCCAGCTGACGGTCGGCGATCTGGTGTTGGTCAACACCTATCTGATCCAGCTGTTCCGCCCGCTGGATGTGCTGGGATGGGTCTATCGCACCATCAGGCAGGGGCTGATCGACATGGCCGAGATGTTCCGCCTGATCGACACTGATATCGAAGTAAAGGACAAGCCGGGCGCGCCCGCGCTGATCGTCAAGCGGCCCACCGTGGTGTTCGACAATGTCACCTTCGGCTATGATCCGGGGCGCACGATACTGAACGGCCTCAGCTTTGAAGTCCCCGCCGGCACCACCACCGCCATTGTCGGCCCCTCGGGCGCGGGCAAGAGCACCATCGGGCGGCTGTTGTTCCGTTTCTATGATCCGCTGTCAGGCCGGGTGCTGGTGGGGGGAGAGGATATTGCCGCCGTCACGCAGACTAGCGTGCGTGCGGCGATCGGCATCGTCCCGCAGGATTCGGTGCTGTTCAACGAAAGCCTCGCCTACAACATTGCCTACGGCGCGGAAGGCGCGGATCAGGGACAAATCGAACAGGCGGCGCGCGATGCCGCGCTCACTCCGCTGATCGAGCGCCTGCCGGACCGTTATGACACCATGGTGGGCGAACGCGGATTGAAGCTGTCGGGCGGGGAGAAGCAGCGTGTCGCCATCGCCCGCACGCTGGTGAAAAATCCGCCGATCCTGCTGCTCGACGAGGCGACCAGCGCGCTCGACACCCGCACCGAACAGGCGATCCTCGCCACCCTGCGCCGCATCGCGCAAGGGCGCACCACCATCGCCATCGCCCACCGCCTGTCGACCATCGCGGATGCCGACAACATCCTTGTGCTCGATCACGGCCGCCTGGTGGAGAGCGGGGACCACGCTGCCCTTATCAGGCATGGCGGGCTCTACGCCGAAATGTGGACCCGGCAGGCAAGCGAGCGGCGCGAGGAACGCGACGTGGCTGCCGAAGCCGCAGAATAGGCGGCGGTATTGCCCGGGGCGCGGGCAGGGGGTAGCTCTTGCGGTCTTGCTCCCCTGCGGGAGCCGACCCTTCGGAAACAGAGAACCCTGCCCATGCCTCATGCTCGTCTGCCGAATACCCGACTGATTGCCGTGCTGCTGGCCGGCGCTGCACCGCCCGCTGCAGCGCAGGACACGCCCGCCCCCGCCCCCGCGCCGACCGTGCCGATCCCGGCCGCCATTACCGCCGAGGAGATTCCGCCCATCCCGCTGGCCCTTGCCGATCAGGTGCGCCCTTATCTCGAATCCCGCGGCGCAGGGTTTGCCGGATGGGATCCCAAGACCCGCGCGGTGCTGATCTCGACCCGCTTTGCCAACACCAGCCAGCTTCACCGGGTCGAGGCGCCGCTGGGCGCGCGCACCCAGATCAGCTTCGAGGCCGAGCCTGTCGCCGGTTCCTATGCGCCCGCTACAGGCGACGTGATCCTCGCCGTCAAGGATCGCGGCGGAGACGAATACTACCAGCTCCACACGCTGAAGGACGGGCGGCTCACGCTGCTGACTGACGGCAAGAGCCGCAACCAGCCGGGCGCATGGAGCAAGGACGGCGAACTGCTCGGCTACAGCTCGACCAAGCGCAACGGGGTGGATTCGGACCTCTATGTGATGAACCCGCGCGATCCCGCGTCGGCCCGGATGGTGCATGAAAGCAAGGGCGGCGGCTGGGCGATCATCGCCTTTTCGCCCGACAAGACGGCCGCCTACCTTGCCGATTACAATTCGGTGCAGGATGTCGATCTCTACCGGCTCGATCTTGCCAGCGGCGCGATGACGCCGATCGGCGCCCCTGCGGCGGTGATCGCGCATGGCGGCATGGAGGTCGCCCCCGACGGCACACTGTGGGTGACGAGCGATGCTGGCAGCGATTTCCAGCGCCTTGGCCGGCTCGACCCCGCCACGGGCACATTCACCCCCGTTTCGCAGGAAAAGTGGGATGTCGACAGCTTCGATGTCTCGGATGACGGGCGCATGATCGCCTATGAGGTCAACGAGGCAGGGTCGGACCGGCTGCGGATCATGGACGTCGCCACCGGCAAGGTCACCAAGGTCGATGCCCTTCCCGCCGGCCAGATCGGCGGGCTGGAGATCGCGCCGTGGGGCGAAATCGGCTTTTCGTTCAGCAGCGCCAAAAGCGCCGCCGACGTCTGGTCGCTCGACCCTGCCACGCTGCAACTCACCCGCTGGACCCGCAGCGAGACCGGCGGGCTCGATACCGAAATCAACGTCGAACCGCGCATCGTCACCACCCGGAGCTTCGACAAGCTCGAAGTTTCGGGCCTGCTCTACCTGCCCGATCCGGCAAAGTTTCCGGGCAAGCGTCCGCTGATCGTCAACGTGCATGGCGGGCCGGAAGGGCAATCGACCGCCGGGTTCATGGGGCGCAACAACTACTACCTGAACGAGCTGGGGATAGGCGTGTTCTATCCCAACGTGCGCGGCTCCACCGGGTATGGGAAGACCTTCGTCAGCCTCGACAACGGGCCGTTCAAGCGCGAGGATTCGGTCAGGGACATGGCCGCATTGATCGACGCGGTGCGCAAGGATCCGGCCGTTGACCCAGCGCGCATCGGCCTCACCGGCGGCTCCTATGGCGGCTACATGTGCTATGCCGCCGCCGTGCAGCTGAAGGCCAGGCTGACCGCGACCCAGTGCACCGTGGCGATCAGCAACTTCGTCAGCTTCCTTGAAAACACCAACCCCTATCGGCAGGATCTGCGGCGGGTGGAGTATGGCGACGAACGCATCCCTGAACAGCGCGCCAAGCTGATGGAAATCAGCCCGCTGACCCGCGTGAACGCGATCGAAAAGCCGATGTTCGTCATCACCGGAGCGAACGACCCGCGCGTGCCCAAGTCCGAAGCCGACCAGATGGTCGCCGCAATCCGCGCCAACGGGGGCGAAGCGTGGCATCTGGTCGCGGCCGACGAAGGTCACGGCTTCGCCAAGAAGGCCAATGCCGATTACGCCTTCCTCGCGCAGCTGGCGTTCTGGAAGCGGCATCTGCTGGGGGAGTAAGCAAATAGCCCCTCCCACCCGTTCGTCCTGAGCTTGTCGAAGGACTGCTCTTGTCTTCGTGCCTCAAGGCAAACCGCATGAAGAAAAAGCACAGTCCTTCGACAAGCTCAGGACGAACGGGGCGAGGATCGAGCCTGTCCTGTCAGCCCGCCAATTCTGCAAGCACCCCCAAAGCCTCCTCAGCCCGCACCCACGGCACGAACAGGTGATCGTGGTAGAACCCCGCGACGACATTGCAGGCGATCCCCCGCTCCGCCAGCGCGCCTGCGACCGCCGCAGTCAGACCGACGCCTTCGAGCGCCGAGTGCACCGTCAGCGTGATCCGGGCGAAGCCGCCGCCATCCTGCGGCACGATCGCGGTGGCGCCTTCGTCCTCGCGGATCAACGCGAAAGCGTCAGCGGGCGGATCGCCATCCATCAGCACGAAGGCCCAGCGCCGTGCATCCAGCACCGGGGCCATGCCCGCCAGCATCCCCGCAAGATCGCCGACCGGCCCGGTGCCGCTCACAGAATATACTTCGAAAGGTCGCTGTTCCCGGCAAGCCCCGCCAGCCGCGCCTCGACATAAGCTGCGTCGATGGTGATCGTCTCGCCGACATGATCCTCGGCCTTGAAGCTGATTTCTTCGAGCAGCCGCTCCATCACCGTCTGCAAGCGCCGCGCGCCGATGTTCTCGACCGTGCCGTTCACCTGCGCGGCGATGCGGGCAATCGCGGGGATCGCGTCGTCGGCGAAGTCGAGCGTCACCTGCTCGGTCCCCAGCAGCGCCTTGTATTGCGCGACAAGATTGGCGCGGGTTTCGGAGAGGATGCGCACAAAGTCCGCCTCGGTCAGCGCGCGCAGCTCGACGCGGATCGGCAGGCGGCCCTGAAGCTCGGGCAGCATGTCCGAAGGCTTGGCGACGTGAAACGCGCCGCTGGCGATGAACAGCACGTGGTCGGTCTTCATCGGGCCATATTTGGTGGCGACCGTGGTGCCCTCGATCAGCGGGAGCAGATCGCGCTGCACGCCCTCACGGCTGACGCTTCCGCCGCGCACGTCTGACACCGCGATCTTGTCGATCTCGTCGAGGAACACGATCCCGTTCGTCTCGGCATTGGCGAGCGCAGCGCGCGCGACATCGTCCTGATCGAGGCGCTTGTCGGCCTCCTCGTCCACCAGCCGGTCCCAGGCATCGGGCACGCGCAGCTTCTGGCGGCGGGTGTTCTTGCGCCCCAAGGCCTTGCCCATCATGTCCGACAGGTCGATCATCCCGATCTGCCCGCCCATATTGCCCATGTCGAACGGCGCGGCGGGAGTATCGCGCACCTCGATCTCGACCTCGACCTCGTTCATCGCGTTCTGGACGATGCGCTGGCGGAAACTTTCGCGGGTGGCTTCGGAGGCGTTCTCGCCCACCAGCGCATTGAGCAGGCGGTCCATCGCCGCCGCAGACGCCGCCTCGCGCACCTTCTCGCGGCGGCGATCCTTTTCCAGCCGGATCGCCTCCTCCACCAGATCGCGCGCGATCTGTTCGACATCGCGCCCGACATAGCCGACTTCGGTGAACTTGGTCGCTTCGACCTTGATGAAGGGAGCCTCGGCGAGCTTCGCCAGCCGCCGACTGATCTCGGTCTTGCCGCAACCGGTTGGCCCGATCATCAGGATGTTCTTGGGCGTGACCTCATCGCGCAGATCCGCGCCCAGCCTTTGCCTGCGCCAGCGGTTGCGCAGCGCGACAGCAACCGCGCGCTTGGCCTCGGCTTGGCCGATAATGTGTTCATCCAATGCAGCGACAATCGCCTTGGGGGTGAGGTTGTCCATGATGTGTCCGGGAAAAAGAGGGGATCAGACGGTTTCGACCGTCAGATTGCCGTTGGTGAAGACGCAGATATCCGCCGCGACCGCCATCGCCTTCCTCGCGATCACTTCGGCATCGGCCTCGTAATCCGCCAGCGCGCGGGCGGCGGCGAGGGCGAAGTTGCCGCCCGATCCAATCGCGGCGATATCGCCCACCGGCTCCAGCACGTCGCCATTGCCGGTCAGCACCAGCAGCGTGTCCGTGTCGGCGACGATCATCAGCGCCTCAAGATTGCGCAGATATTTGTCGGTGCGCCAGTCCTTGGCGAGTTCGACGCTGGCGCGCATCAGCTGGCCGGAATATTGCTCCAGCTTCTTCTCCAGCCGCTCGAACAGGGTGAAGGCATCCGCCGTCGCACCTGCGAAGCCCGCGATCACGGAGCCATCCCCGATCCGCCGGACCTTGCGCGCGTTGGGCTTCATCACGGTGTTGCCCATCGACACCTGCCCGTCACCGGCGATGACGGTGGTGCCGCCGCGCCTGACGCCGATGATCGTGGTTCCGTGCCATGGGATCAGGCCGTGGCTTGCTGTATCGCTGGTCATGCGCGCAGATATGGCGCGCCTGCCGCAGGTATCAAGCGGGCGTCACTGCCCGTTCGGTCCACCGCCCGGCGCACCGCCCAGGCCCGCGCCGCCGACCTGCCCGATATTGCCGAACAGATCTTCGAGGAAGCTGCGCTCACGCCCGAGCACCGGGGTCTTGTCGCCTTCGGGATCGAGGAACACCACCTGATCCACCCCGCTGCGCTTTACGTCGCTCACCCGCCCGCTCTCGTCAAAGGCGACGGCAAGCACCGAATGTTCGCTGATCCGTGGCCGGTTGAAGGGCCGCTGGCCGGTAACGCTGGAGACGTAATACCACGTGGGCGTGCCGAACTGGCTGGTGAAGGTCGGCCGGCCGAGCGTGCCTTCGACCGATTGCTGGTTGTCGATCTTCGGCTGGATCAGCCCGGTCAGCGTGGGATCGACGATATAGCCGCGCGATTCGCGGATCGCCGAACAGCCCGGCAGGCTCACCGCCAGCCCGGCCAGCAGCAGCGCCGCCCGTAGCCTGCGCCAATCTGATTTCACTGCGCCTGCCTCATTCATCTGCGCCAAAGCGTATCCGTCCCGTCCTGTGCCGCGCCAACCTGCGCTGTCGTTGCTAAGGTCTTGTCCCTTGAGGGAGGTGCTTTAAGGGGCTAGCGCCCGGCTTGCAACGCACCATATGGCAGCGGTGGCGTGTCGGCGTTGAACGGCGGTTGAACGCATCCGCGCTTCGTGCGTTGCCGTAGGGCTGGGACGGGCATGGACCCGTGCCGGCCCCTCTCGCGAAAGGCAGAAAGCCCCGATGTCGTTCCTCTCCCGCCTGCTCGGCACTGCCCCGGACCCGCGCGAAGGCGTGCGCCCGCTGTGGCACCGCGTCATCGAACTGGCGCGCGATCCCGATTACTACACCCGCTGCGGGGTTGCAGATTCGATTGCAGGGCGCTTCGACATGATAACCGCAGTGCTGAGCGCGGTGATGGTGCGGATCGAAGCATCTGAAATGCGAACGGAAAGCGCCCTGCTGGCCGAACTCTTCGTCGAGGATATGGACGGCCAGTTGCGCGAATTCGGGGTCAATGACGTGGTCGTGGGCAAGCGCATCGGCAAGCTGATGAGCGTGCTCGGCGGGCGGCTCGGGGCCTATCGCGGGGCGCTCAACGCGGGCGATCTCGACAAGCTGACCGGCGCGGTCGCGCGCAATGTGACCTTCGCAGAGGGTGCCGACGAGGCCGCCAGCGCCCGGATCGTGGCCGAGCGGCTGCTGACGCTCTACCAGCGGCTGGGCCGGTTCAGCGATGCCGAGATGCTCAAGGCGAGCGCGATCCGGTGAGTGCCGCCCCGCCCGCGCCGGAGCTGTCGCGCATGATCAAGGCCCGGCCGCTGCCCGCTGCGCCGGTGGTGATCGAGGCGAGCGAGGCTGAGCGTGCCGCGCTCGCCGTCCGCTTCGGGCTGGGTGCGGTCGAAAACCTGCGGGCCGAGATCACGCTCGATGCCCGCCCCCGCGCGATCCGGGCAACCGGACGGCTGACAGCGGCGATCATGCAACCCTGCGCGATCAGCGGCGAGGACTTTCCGGTTGCCATCGATGAACCGATCGACCTTAGATTTATCGAGCAACATCAACAGCCTGCTACCGCCGAGGACGACGGGGAAATCGAGCTGGAAGCCGACGACTGCGACGAGATCGAATATACCGGCGAGATGTTCGACCTCGGCGAAGCGGTGGCACAGACGCTCGGGCTTGCCATTGATCCCTATGCCGAAGGGCCGAACGCCGATGCCGCGCGCAGCGCTGCTGGGATTGTGCCGGAGGACCAGAACCTGGGTCCGCTGGCGGACATGCTGGCTGCGCTGCGCAAGCAATGACCCCGCAATGACCCCGCAATGAGGCGGGCATGACCACACAACGAACCGTCAACCGCCTGCCAACCGCGCCGCACCGGGCCTGCACGACCCCGAGATGCGGACCCTAGAACGGGATGTCGTCGTCCAGATCGTCATAGCCGCTGCCCGAACCGCCGCCACCGAAGCCTCCGCCGCCGCCGCCCGCCCCGCCGCCTGCGCCGCCTGCGCCGCCGCCGCCAAAGCCGCCGCCCCCGGCCGAACCGCCACCATAACCGCCGCCGCCACCGGACCGGCCGCCGCCCATCCCGCCGCCGCCGCTGGCGCCGTCGAGCATCGTCATCACCGAATTGGGGCCGCGCAGCACCACTTCGGTCGAATAGCGGTCGTTACCCTGCTGATCCTGCCACTTGCGGGTCTGGAGCTGGCCTTCGATGTAAACCTTCGCGCCCTTCTTCAGAAACCGCTCGGCGACGCCGGCCAGCCCTTCGTTGAAGATCGCGACCGTGTGCCATTCGGTCCGCTCCTGCTTTTCGCCCGAATTGCGGTCCTTCCAGCTTTCGGTGGTGGCGATGCGCAGGTTGCACACCTTGCCCCCGTTCTGAAAAGTGCGCACTTCGGGATCGGCCCCGAGATTGCCGATCAGCATCACCTTGTTGAGCGAACCCGCCATCGAATTGTCCTTCCCGTCAATGTCTTGACCCCGCAAGTGCCAAGATGGCCCGCGAATCTGCGGTAGGCAATAGGGCAGCGCGGCGGCGCGCGCGACTATCGCGGGGGGCTTTTCACCGACTCAGGAGGTGGCCTTGTGGGAGATCCTACCGCGCCGGATACCGCAGCCGGCCGAGGAACCGCGTCAGGCTGGGCAGTTCGCGGTCCTTGCCCGTGAACTGCGCCTTGAGCTTTTCAAAGCGCATCACTCCGTCGATGCGGCGTTCGAGAAAGGCGTGGGTATCGGCCTTGCCCTCGCTGTCGTCATTGACGAACACGGCCAGCGTCGCGCTGTAGATCCCGGCGAGGATCGCGCGCTTGGTGTAGTGGTTGTAATCGGTCGCGGTGTCGCCCGCCAGCCGCCACATCAGGTCCGCCGAATGCCAGCCGAGTTTCAGCGCAGCCCGCGCATTCTGCGGCTGCGCCATCACCGCCAGCGCACGGCGCACCGCTTCGTCGATATGGGCAACCGCTTCCAGCCGGAAGGCGACCAGCGTGCGGATACGCTCCCTGATCTTGAGCGTGGCGAGGCGTTCGGCAGGCCATTCCTCAGCCATCGCCTGATCGACCGAGGCGATCCAGCCTGCGATCATGTCCATGGGCTTTGCGCCCGGAAAGGCGAGCCTTGCCACATCCGCATCGCACCCCGCCATCTCGGCAGCGGCGAGCAGCGCGGTTTCGTTCCACCCATCGAAGATCGCGGAAGCGGCGATATCGGGGGCGAGCGCGATGCGCAGCTCGTCCAGCGTCAGGTCTGAAAAATCGGTCATGTCAGAAGGAAGGCCCATAGTCTTTCTTGGTTCCCGCTTCGGCGCGCTTCTTGTCGGCGGCGTCGAATTCCTGCTTCATCAGCGTATTGCCGTTCTGCAATTCCATGTAATCGCGCGCCGAGCGTCCCGAATTGTCGTTGCGGTCAGGGTCTGCGCCCTTGTCCAGCAGCATCCGCACCAGCGCCGTGTTGCGGGCATGGACGGCGGCAATCAGCGGGGTTTCCCCGGTCTGATCGGCGATATTGACGTTGGCCCCGCCCTTGATGAGCGCCTCCACCCCATCGGAAAAGCCCAATGCGGTGGCCAGTTGCAGCGGGGTGAGGCCGCGCTTGTTGCGGATGTTGGGATCGGCCCCGCGCTGGAGCAGGAACCGCACCCACAGCCCGTCGCCGCGCGCCACCACCATGTGCAGCCCGGTATCGCCGCTGGTCAGATCGCGGCTGTTGACGACCTGCGTGCCCGGCTTGTTGAGCATGTCGGTGGCCTTCTCGCCATCACGATCCTTCACCGCTTCGAGGAACTGATAGCCTTCGGACTGGAACTGCGCCGCGGCCGGAACCGCCAGCCCCAGCGCCAGGGCTGGCACGATGGCGCTGGCAATCCGGCACAGAGGCCCTAACTTGCGCAAAACATCGGCAGACACGGTTTGATCCTTTCGCATTACCTGTCACACAGCAGAGCGATCTCTGGAGGTGTGTCGGGGGCGCGGCACAACCCGACCCTTTCGCAAGCGAGCAGTTAGCAGAGCATGAACCCGATCAACAAGCCTTACCCCGCATTCCTCATCGCAGCGGCTGCCGCCCTGGCCCTGGCAGGATGCAGCGGCGCTGGTGCCCCGGCGCAGGAGCCGCCGCTGGCCGGCGCGGCGATCGGTGGGGACTTCGCTCTTTCGGACAGCGCCGGGCGCATAGTGCAGTGGGATGATTTTGCCGGGAAATACCGGGTGGTCTATTTCGGCTACACCTTCTGCCCCGACGTCTGCCCCACGGACATGCAGCGCGTGGCGCAGGGCCTGAAGGTGCTGAAGGGCAGCGATCCAGCCAAGGCGGGGAAGATCGCGCCGATCTTCATCACCCTCGATCCTGAACGTGACACGCCTGCGGTGGTGGGGGAATTCGCCGCCGCCTTCTCGCCCGATATCGTCGGCCTCACCGGCACGCCCGAACAGATCGCCGCCGCCGCCAAGGCCTTCAAGGTGTTCTACCAGAAGGGTGAGGCGACGCCGGGGGGCGGCTATCTGGTCGATCATTCGAACGTCACCTACCTGTTCGGCCCTGACGGCGCGCCGCTGGCGACACTGCCGACCGACAAGGGGGCCGAAGCGGTGGCGGCGGAACTGGACCGATGGGTGAGCTGAGGGACCGGTTCTGGGAACTCCCGCTCGGCGCGCTGACCCGCGCGGAATGGGAGGCGCTGTGCGACGGCTGCGGGCGCTGCTGCCTGCACAAGCTGGAAGACGAGGATACGGGCGAGGTGATCGATACCAACATCGCCTGCCGCCTGCTCGATACCGGCACCGCGCGGTGCAGCGATTATCGCAACCGCAAGGCCTTCGTGCCCGATTGCCTGCGGCTGACCCTGCGGATAGTCGAGCAGGTGAGCTGGCTGCCTGCGACCTGCGCCTACCGTCTGCGGGCCGAGGGGCGGGCGCTGCCGGGGTGGCACTATCTGCTGAGCGGGGACCGGGATGCGGTGCGCCGCGCGGGCGTATCGGTGATCGGGCGGGTGGTGCGCGAAACCGACGCCGGACCGATCGAGCATCACATCACCCAGTGGCCCCCGGCCCGCCGTGATTGGCACGCCGATTCCACGGAGGCCGAGGCGTGATCGACTGGCTGCGCACCCCGCCGCTCGATCCCGCAATCGATCTGGGCGGGCGGCGCGTGCCGATCGTGCTCAAGCGCCTGCGGAACGCGCGGCGGCTGACGCTGCGGCTGGCTCCGGATGGCAGCGAGGTGCGGATCACCCTTCCCGCCTGGGCCGAGGGGCGCGAGGCGATCGCCTTTGCCCATGCCCGCGCGGGCTGGCTGGCAGAACAGGCCGCCCGGCTTCCGCCCCGCGCCGCGCCCGAACCGGGGGGCGAGGTGCGCTATCGCGGGCAGGTGCTGCGGCTGGCGTGGGAACCGCGCGCCCCGCGCCGCCCGGCGATCATCGGCGAGACGCTGCGGATCGGCGGGGCTGAGGCCGGGCTCGAAGCACGGCTGAGGCGCTGGCTCGAAGGGGAGGGGCTGCGCCTCGCCGAAGCCGACATGCGCGATTATTGCGCCGCCGCCGGGCTCGATCCGGTGCCGGTCGGGCTGACCCGGGCGCAGCGCCGCTGGGGATCATGCTCCGACATGCGCCGCATCCGCATCAACTGGCGGCTGGTGCAGGCCCCCGATTTCGTGCGCCGCTCGGTGGTGGCGCATGAGGTGGCGCACCTCGTTCACTTCGATCACTCGCCCGCCTTCCACGCGCTGCTCGCCCGGCTGTTCGAAGGCGAGATCGCAGCGGCTGACCGCTGGCTGAAGGATCACGGGCGCGGGCTTTACACGAGCTTCGGGTAGAGACCTCCCCATCCCTCCCCGTCCCGCGTGGGATGGGGAGGGACCGTTGCCCCTCACCCCCCTTCCCCCCCGCCCTCCTGCGCCCTATATTGCCCGCCATGCTCCGCAATTCGCGCTTCAATCCCGGCCCCGGCCTTGCCGATTTCTGGAACGAGATCCGCCGCCCGCAGCCCTATCGCTGGCCGATCCTCGGCCTGTCGGTGCTGCCTGTCGCCGGGATGCTGTGGTGGGGCACGCACAGCACCGTCTATGCCGAGCCCGAGCGGCCCAAGATCACTTACATCACCACGCTCGATGACGCCCGGAGCGATGCCGCCATCGCGGCCGAGAACCGCGCCAATCAGGAACTGAAAGACCTGCGCGCCGACGCGGAAGCGCGGATCGCCACCCGCAAGCGCGAAATGTACAAGGCGCTCGGCGCGGCGGCCGGAATGGATGTCGACGAAATCGAGCGCAAGGCCGAGGCCGAGCGCGCGGCCGAGCAGGCCGCCGCGCAGCGCCAGCGCGCGGAAATGGCCGCGCGTGCAGAGCAGGCGGCCGAACAGGGCACGCCGCAATAGCCGCCAGCCCGCCCGCCCACCCATCTGCCGCCGATGCCCGGTGGATGGCCGCCGCCGCGCGCCTCGCCGCGCGTGCGCGCCCGCTTAGCCGCCCCAACCCGGGCGTTGCCGCGCTGGTGGTTGACCGGGATCGCGTGATTGCACGCGGCTGGACCCAGCCCGGCGGTCGCCCCCATGCCGAGGCGGTCGCGCTCGCGGGCCTTGCGCCCGCAGTGCTGGCCGGGGCGACGCTCTACGTCACGCTCGAACCCTGCGCGCACGCTTCGGCGCGCGGGCCATCCTGCGCCGATCTGATCTGCGCCGCCCGGCCGGGCCGCGTGGTGATCGGCCAGCGCGATCCCGATCCGCGCACCGCCGGGCAGGGCATGGCCCGGCTGGCGGGGGCGGGGATCGCGGTCACCCTGCTGGATGACCCGGCGTCTGCCGCCAGCCTTGGCGGCTTCCTCACCCGCCAGCACCTTGGCCGGCCATGGGTGACGCTGAAGCTCGCCACGTCGCTCGATGGCTGCATCGCGCTGGCCGACGGGACCAGCCGCTGGATCACCGGAGAGGCCGCGCGCGCCCATGTCCATGCACAGCGGGCACGCCATGACGCGATCCTGGTGGGCGGCGGCACCTGGCGCAGCGACTCCCCCCGGCTGGACGTGCGCCTGCCCGGCCTCGAAGCGCGCGCGCCCCGGCGGGTGGTGCTGACCCGCAGGCCCGCGCCCGAAGGCACCACGGCCCTCCCCGCGCCCGAGGCCATCGCGGACCTTGCAGGCGTGCTGCACCTCTATGTCGAAGGCGGAGCTGAGACCGCCGCCGCCTTCCTTGCCGCCGACCTTGTGGACGAACTCCATCTCTACACCGCCCCGATCCTGATCGGCGATGGCCGCAGGGCGCTCGGCCCGCTGGGCCTTGCGGACCTTGCCGACGCGCATGGCCGTTGGTGCCTTGCGGAACGCCGCCAGCTTGGCAGCGACAGCTTCGCCGCCTATCTGCGAACCCGATAGCACCCGAAGGAACCGCCAGACCCATGTTCACCGGCATCGTCACCGCCATCGGCACCATCGCCGCCGCCGAGCAGCGCGGCGATCTGCGCTTGCGCATCACAGCCCCGCTCGATCCGGCGCGGATCGACATCGGCGCTTCGATCGCCTGTTCGGGCGTGTGCCTCACCGTGGTCGAGCGCGGGGGCGGGCCAGGCGATGCGTGGTTCGATGTCGACCTGTCGGGCGAAAGCGTCAGCCGCACGGTGCCCGGCATGTGGGACGCGGGCGCGCGGCTCAATATCGAACCCTCCCTGCGCCTCGGCGACGAGCTGGGCGGGCACATCGTCACCGGCCATGTCGATTCGGTCGGCGAGGTGGTGAAGGTGGCGCGGGACGGCGACAGCTGGCAGATCGCGATCCGTGCGCGTGCGGAGATGAGCCCCTTCATCGCTGAAAAGGGCTCGATCACGGTGGACGGCGTCTCGCTCACCGTCAACGACGTGCGCGACCGGGCTGATGGCACCTGCGATTTCCTGCTCAACATCATCCCCCACACCGCGGCGGTGACAACGCTGGGCGCGCTCAAGGAAGGGGACCGGGTGAACCTCGAGATCGACGTGCTGGCACGCTACCTCAAACGCATGCAGAGCCTTGCCGCAGCGGGGTGAGGCGATGCGCGCACGCGCTGCCATCCTCACCGCCTGCGCGCTGCTCGCGGCCTGCGGGCCAGCAGCCTCCGACCCCACTCCCTCCGCCGCAGGAGCCGCCGTGACCAACCCTGTCGTCCACTTCGAAATCCCGGTCACAGACATGGACCGCGCGGTCGCCTTCTACGAGGCGGTGTTTGCGATCAGGCTGGAGCGCCGGGAGGTCGACGGTTACGACATGGCGTTCTTCCCCCGCGCCGATGGCGGGCCGGGCGCAAGCGGGGCGCTCGCCAAGGGGGATGTCTACCGGCCCACACAGGACGGGGCGATCCTCTATTTCGAGGTGCCCGACATCGACGCGGTGATCACCCGCGCCGCAGCGCGCGGGGGCGCGGTGCTCTATCCCAGGAAGGACATCGGCGAGGCCGGCTTCGTCGCCGAAATCGCCGACAGCGAAGGCAACCGGATCGCACTGAGCCAGGCGGCGGAGTGAAGCGGCGGGGAGGATCGGCTGGCGGCAGCCAGAGCCTGACATGCGGCTATCGACTCCATTGTTGCCATCTCCCTTCATCGTCGCCCCGTGCTTGACACGGGGCTTGGCTACTTTTGGCCGAGGGCGGTGAATCAGAAAGCCTAACCCCGTGTCAAGCACGGGGCGACGGGGGTAGGTTTGAAACCTTTCACCCACCTGCGGTCACCCCCATCCCGATCGGCCCATCCTGACAGTGGACCACGTCGCCCTGCGGGGTAAATGTCAGCCAGCCAGCGGCCCTTGGGCAAAACTCTCCCGCGTAATCGCATAAGTCAGGTGCGGGATTACCGCGCCGCCCGCCATAACCCGCTCCTCGGTGCGTCCTGTCAGCCGCGCGCCGATCTTTTCCAGTGCGCGGCGCGAGCGGGTGTTGGTTGCGCCGACGAGGAAGCGCACCTCGGCGACGCTCGCCAGCGCGTGGGCGATCATCAGGCGCTTCATCTCGCGGTTATGCCGTCCGCCCCAGTGCGAGCGTGCAAGAAACGTCCAGCCGATTTCGACCGAACCGCCGCCAGCCTCCTCCAGCCCTTCGAAGCGCGAGGAGCCGATCACCGCGCCGGTCGCAGCGTCGATGGCCACGAGCGCGCCTCCGTTCGCCAGTGCATCGTCGAAAAAGGCGCGGAACACTGGCTCCTGCCAGCGATCATGCGCGGGGTGCTGCTCCCAGATCAGCGGGTCGGAGGCGACCGCGAACAGCGCGTCCCAATCGTCGGCACGCAGCGGCCGCAGCCGGACATGCTCGCCCTCCAGCACGGGCTGGCGGTCAAGCATGGCGCGGCCTCAGACCGCCACCGCCGCCAGCGCCGCGATGAATTTCGGCAGGTTGGCGGTGGTCAGCCCGGCGATGTTGATCCGGCCCGAGGCGGCCATGTAGATGCCGTGCTCCTCACGCAGCTGCGCAACTTCATCCTTGGTGATCGGCAGCATCGCGAACAGGCCGTTCTGCGTGCCCAGCGGCGTCAGATCGACCCGCCCCGCCGTGCCTGCCTTCGCCAGCGCATCGCGCACGCCGCGCATCCGGGCGCGCATGTCGTCAAGCTCGGCGAGCCACCCGGCGGTCAGATCGGGATCGCGCAGGATGATTCGCACCGCCGCGCCGCCGTGATCGGGCGGCATCGACCATGCGGCGCGGGCCAGCGCATTGGCGTTGGAGAAAGCGGTGTCGAGCATCGCAGGCTCGGCCGCCAGCACGTAGAACGCGCCCACCCGGTCACGATACTGGCCGAAGTTCTTGTCGCAGCTATAGGCGATGAAGGCTTCCGGCACCGCGGCGAGCACCGCGCGCATCCCGGCGGCATCCTCCTCCATCCCGTGCCCGAGGCCCTGATAGGCGGCATCGATGATCGGGAAGGTGCCGCTGGCAGCGAAGGCGGCGGCGATTTCGGCCCATTGATTGGCGGTGTAGTCGATCCCGGTGGGGTTGTGGCAGCAGGCGTGGAGCAGCACCGCCTCGTCCGCGCCCGCGCCGTTGATGGCGGCCAGCACCGCGTCGAGATCGGCGGTGCCGTCGGCCCGGGCGTGATCGAAGGGGGCCAGCTCCATACCAAGATCGGCGAGGATCTGCGCATGGTTGGGCCAGCTCGGCACGCCCATGTGGACGCGCCGCACCCCTGCCTTCTGCGCCAGCGCCAGCGCCAGGCGTACCGCGCCGGTGCCGCCCGGCGTCTGCATGCCCGAAATGCGCCCGCCCATCGTCGCATCGCGTCCGAAGATATGCGGCATCAGCGCCTGCACGAACCCCATGTCGCCTTCCGGGCCGAGGTAGGATTTGCTCTCCTGCGTGTCGACCAGCCGCTGTTCGGCCGCCTTGATCGCGGCGAACACCGGGGTCGCGCCGTCTTCGGTGCGGTAGACGCCGACGCCAAGGTCGATCGTGTCGGGCCGCGTGTCGGCAGCGTGGAGGCGGATCAGGGCGAGCAGCGCATCGGGCGCCTGAGGGCTGAGTCGATCAAGCATGATGGTGCGCGCCATGGCGTGCATGGGCGCGCATCGCAACTATGGAATGCAGCAAAACCGATCAGAACGGCAGCCAGCGTTGTTCCTTGGAGAACTTCATGTAGCCCGCATTGACCCCGAGCCTGAGGCCCGCGCCAACCCGGATCGGGATCAGCACCACATCGCCGCGCCTGAGGTAGCTGGCGTTCAGTCCGCCGACGAAATAGGCCTGCCCCTCACCCGCCGGGAACCGCTTGTAGAGGTCTTCGGTGTCATACAGGTTGTAGACCAGCACGAAGGTGTTGGCGGCATTGGCGCCGACATCGAAGCCCACCGAAGGCCCGGTCCAGTAGACCTGCCTTGTCCCTTCGACCTTGTGATGCAGCGTGCCCGAGCCATAGCGCGCGCCCACGACAAAGGCCCCGCCCGCCTCGCGCCCGACGATATAGCCGTTGGGTTCGCCCTGCTTGCGCAGCAAATCCTCGATCAGCTTGGCAAGGCCTTCCGCGCCCTTGCCGAATACCCCTTCAGCCGCGCCGATGAGATCGTCCTCGCCATAGGTCTCGCCGCTGGCCTCGGCGGCGGCGGTGACGGGGGCGACACCGTCAGTCGGCAGAGGGGCGGCGGCAGCGGCGGGATCCGCGGGGGGCGCGGCATAATCGCCGAAAGTGCCATCGAAGCCCGGATCGGCCGGGTCGGAAGGGGCGGCGGGCGGTGCGGCCGGTGCCGGCTGGGGCGACACAAGATCACCGTCGATACCGCTGAAGGCGGCGTCGGGGTCGACCCGCTCAAGGTCTTGCGCGGTCGCCGGTGCGGCCAGCGCCAGCGCGGCGAGGCCTGCCAGAGCCAGCGCAGTCAGCCGGCGGCCGATATCGGGAAGGCGGGCGGTCATCTTGGTCATTGTGCAGCCTTTCGCAGCGATCCTTCAGCCCCGGATCAATGCAAGGGCGAAGCAGAATCCTTGTCCGGCCCGCCTGCAAGCCCCTGTCGCCGGAGCGAATCGGATTTGCGGCCAGCCGAGTATTGCGGTTAACCCGCTCCGACTGAACGCCCGCCGAACCGGTTTTCGCGCTGACCCTTTCCGACCGGAGGGTTTTTTGTCGCTGCCACCTTGCCGCCCGCCCAGAGGCCGACTATAGCGCCGCCCCTACAGCCCAAGCTGTTACCCGGAGACGTGGGTGAGTGGCTGAAACCAGTTCCCTGCTAAGGAACCGTACTCTATCAGGGTACCGAGGGTTCGAATCCCTCCGTCTCCGCCAACAGCCCCTTTCTGGCTGTTTCGCCCCGCTTCAAAATAAACCAAAAACAACGCCTTAGGGCGTCCCCTGTGTTTCGGGCTATTGCATTCCGATGCGATTCGTTGCAATCTCGTGTGGGTAAGGATGTGGGGAAGGAAAAATGGGCAATCTCACCGCCAACATGCTCCGGGGATCGCTTAAGCCCGGACGTCATCACGACGGCGATGGGCTGTTCCTGAACGTCACCCCGACCGGTGCCCGTTCATGGATCTGCCGAGTCCAAAAAAGTGGCCGCCGCAGGGATATCGGACTCGGCAGCGCGAAGAAAGTGAGTCTCGCCCAAGCCCGGCAACGGGCAGCCGAAGTCCGCTCGCAGGTAGAGGCAGGGATCGACCCCGTGCTTCAGCGGAAGAAGGCCGAAGGCATCCCGACCTTCCGGGAGGCTGCCGCCGCCGTCTATGCCGAGAACAAAAAGAGCTGGAAGAACAAGAAGCACCGGGGTCAGTGGCTGACATCGCTTCAGACCTACGCTTTTCCGAAGATTGGCGACGTCGCTGTCAGCGACATCGAGAGTTCGCACGTCCGCGATGTGCTGATCGCAATATGGCTCGAAAAGAATGAGACCGCGCGTCGGGTGCGTCAGCGGATAGGGATGGTGATCGATTGGGCTATCGCGAAGAACTATCGCGCGCACCCGTTGCCGATGAATGCGATCAATAAGTCGCTTCCAAAAGTGCGCAATCGCCAGAATCACCTCGCGGCCTTGCACTATTCCAAGGTCGCAGCTTTCGTAGGAAAGCTCCGCGAACGTGAGAGCATCGGGCGCCTCGCTTTCGAGTTCCTGATCCTCACAGCGGCCCGCTCCGGCGAAGTGCGCGGAGCGCTCTGGTCGGAGATCGATCTCACGGAGCGCACGTGGACGATCCCCGCCGAGCGCATGAAAGCCGACGTGGAGCACGTCGTTCCCTTGTCCGACGCCGCGCTGGGCGTGTTGAGGCGGGCGCGCGTTCACAAGGAAGATGACAACGACCTCGTGTTTCCGGGCACACGCCACGGCAAGCCAATGTCGGATATGACCCTGACGAAGATCTGCCGCGACGCGGAGATCGATGCTGTCCCGCACGGTTTCCGCAGCAGCTTTCGTGACTGGGTATCGGAAGAGACCGATTTTGACCGCGATGTTGCCGAGATGGCTCTGGCGCACACAATAGCGAACCCAGTGGAAGCGGCTTATCGGCGCGGAAAACTCTTGCAAAAGCGGCGCAAGCTGATGAATCTTTGGGCTGAATATTGTGCTGTAACGAGGACCTGAAGCAGGAGGGGCCCGTGGACCAATCATCGATGGCCACGTTCGATTTGAGAACAGGCGAGGAGCGCTTCCCCACACTGTGGTCCGCCCTGCTTCAAGAGCACGGTGAAGATCCCCAAAAGACCCCCGAAGCGGTCCTTGGCATCGCATTTCTTGAGCGGCTCGATCCTGAGCAAGGCGAGTGGACGTGGCTCTATGTGGGCAAATGGGCCAGTGCTGGTCTGTCGGTGTTCACCGCCGCCCTCTCGGTTCTAGCAATGGTCGGAGACGGCAATCCCGTCCTGTGGCTGTATCTGGCGGCCCTGACTGGCGCGGCCGCGTGGGAATGTGACAGGCGGCTGCGCAAACCGAGCCACCGAGAGCTTCAGGCACGCTTACGGACATCTGAGCAGCATAAGTGGTTCGTTCGCCTCGAAACCTGCCGCACAAAGTTCGAAGCGGGCAAAGGCAGCGCCATGCGCCAACGTGGTGACGGCGCGTCCGTCATCGCGAAGGAAAAATTTGCAGGACTCAACGGCCTGCGATTGATCGTCCGCAGCGGCGCGATTGACGCCCGTGCGAAGGCGCAGGAATTGTTCGTCGAGGTGCCCAGGGTGGTCTTGAACGAGCGGGTGGGAAAGCGCGACACCATTGCCTCGCCGATGCCACAGGCTCACGGTGACGAGCATGATTTGGGCCTCAGCATTGTCCCTGTTGCACCGGTCCGCGAAACCGACCACCCCTTTACCGGCATCGCGGAAGTCGCATTCACCCGAGCTCTGAATACGTACCTCGAGGCCGCGCCGAAACCGGTGAGCGAAAAGGACCAGTTCCGCTATGTGAACCTGGAAACGTGGAAAATCGTTCAGGGGGATCCTTGCCTCCAGACCGGTCAGATCGCCGCCAGGGTCAGGGAAGGCGCCGAGAAGCGCGGTCGTCACATAGACTACACCGACGACGTACTCGGGAAAATCGTGGGCAGGTCAGCTAGCGGCACCTATGGGGCGTTCAAGGCCCTCCTGATCAAGCAGGGTCTGGTCCGGTAGGTCACATGGTCCGCACGATTCTCGGATCATAAATCCACCTGCGCACCTTGCGGGCATCGATCGCCGCGATGTCGGGATGTCGCGGGTTGATCAGCACGCTGCCTTCCTCTGGCACGATAACGGAAGGGACCCGCAGCAGCAGGCTGGTCGCAGCTCGGGCCCAGCGGGTGCCAAAGTTCGATGATGTGCGACTCGCCGGCTCGGCGTCCCACCCCACCGGAGCGGTGCTATGATCAATCACCTCGGACGAATCCCAGACGTCATCCGGAATCACGATCTCGACGAGATAGCGATTGAGCGGCAGGCCGCCGGAGTTGAGGTGCACGATGGTCTCAAGCGCGGCGAGCGCGCGGTTCGTGGACGTATAGACAAGCGGCGTGCCCTTGTCGTTCCAGCGCCCACCGGTGATCTCGGCCCCCTTGCCGCTGAGATCGTCCGCTTCGTAGTCCTTCGTGTCAGTCGCAATCCGCCAGACCGATACACTCACGCATAGGCTCCGCTCTGGATGCGGGCGAGAGCTTCGGCGACCATGGCCTGACCTTCCATCGTATCGAGCAGAGCCATGGGCGGGCTGCCACCGAGCGCAGGCAGCGGCTCACGCAGCCAGCGCGACAGCCATTCGGGCGCATCGAAGCCTTGCGGATCGCCAGACTCCGTCACAATCGCTTCGACCTGCCCGATCAGCCGCGCCACGCCGAGCAGGCGCTCGCTTTCATCGCTGGCGAGCTGCTCACTCTGGGTGATCTTGCGATTGACCGTCGCCGTCTTCAGCCCGAGCGCCTGATAAAACACCTTCTGCTCGACGCCGAGCGCCTGCACCAGCCGCTTGGCCTCGATAGCGGGCACGCCCTTACGAATCATCGCAATCCGCGCCTGCGGAGAGGCAGAGAAGAGCGCGCAATAGTCTCCACTTGCCTTGAGCGTCGCAGGCTTGCTGCCGCGCGAGGTTCTAGCCTTGGCGCGCGCTGTTCTGACGTTGTCGCTATAGGTTGCAGAGGTGGCCATGATTGCTCCTTTGAGCATGCATATGGCGCATTTGAGCACAGAATTCAATGTGCCGACATCACCTGAGTGGTGTCACCTGAGACCCTGCCGAATTCCCAGAAATTCTGAGGAATCCCCAGAAACGGCTTCGTCCACCCCCCGCCCTGTGAAAGCCTCTGCACGCATTGCGACGTGGAGGAACGGCGATGGAACGCGAGGAAACAAGCACTCTGATGACCACGGACGATCTCGTCCGGCACCTGCGCATGAGCAGGGTCACGATCTGGCGCAAACGTGCGGCGGGCGGCTTCCCCAAGCCTTGTGCGCTTGGCGGGCAGTTGCGCTGGAAGCGGCGCGACATCGACGATTGGGTGGCAAAGCTACCGACGCGTGACCCTGTCGCGCCGCCGCCGCCAAGCCCGCGCGATTTCGGGAGGCTCCTGTGATGACCGAGCCAGTTGCACGGTTGCCGCTTTTCAGCGTTCCGACGCATTCGATCGTATTGATCGGCAACGTCGCTTCACTCACGGTAATCTGTGATCGTCAGATCGCCTGCCCGGCTGACTGCCGTGGTGGAATCTTGCGGATCGGTGATGTCTCCGTCGCGCTCAGCTGCACCCATGCGCAAAACCTGGCGGAAAGGATCCGTGAGGCCATCGATGCGGCCATTCTGGGGACGCTCCCCTTGCCCGTAAAGCCGACAATCCAATGAGCGGGCCTCGCAGCACAAACGACTGGTCTGGTGGCGGTGTGTTGCGGCGTAACAGCCGCCGTGACCCCCACGGGAAATCCAGACGTTCCCAAGACCCCCAAAGACCAACTTCACCTAGCTTGAATGAGCAAAGTGAATTGCACGCACCACGCTACTGCCTAGCTGCTCCAAGGGAAGCAGAAAGTCCCGGAATTCTGCGGTTCTACGGCCTAGGTAGAACTCTAGGCTGCCTCCAAAAGCTCTGCGGTTTGCGACAGCGGCGTAGAGCTTGCGCCTACTTCCCTCGTAGAAGCCGGGATTTCAGCCATCTTTCGCCTATTTCGGTGATCTGGGAACGCGCGCGGTGGCACAGGTAAATGTCGCCTACGAGGACCGGCTGCTCGCCCACCTCGACGCGGTAGCGGAAGGTCGCGGCCTGTCTCGTCCCGACCTGCTGCGCGCGATTGCAGAAGAAGCGGTACGAGCCGGCGAACAGGGCAGAGCGATGTTCGAGCCGCCGAAACTGCCGATAGACCCGGGCAAAGCCATAACCATCGCCTTGAAAGTCGAGCAGATCAGCATCGACCTCGATCGCATCCTGCGCGCAGCGGAACGGCGTGAGAAGAGGCTGGTGGACGCCTTCAACGCGACCGACGAAGCGAACCGCGAGGCGATGAACAGGCTCGGCGAAATGCTGGCAGCTCGGTTCGCGCAAGGCGCGACGCCCTTTTCGGAGTTGTTGGATGGGCATCTGGAAGAGGTCGAAGAACTGTACAAACAGGTCATGTCGGCGGCGATTTCGCCGGATTGGATCGCCGGTTTCAACGCAAGGCTCGACGTTATCGAAGCCGCTGCGAAGGCGCCGCGCAGCGTGCACCGGTATGAAATCGCGCCGGACTGGCGCATGCCTGCCTGGCAACTCTGCGTCGGCGCCATCACTGCCCTGTTCGCGGCAGCCGTTGTCATCACAACGCTCGGGCGTCTCACCCCAGATGCCTGGATCGCCAATCCGATGGCGCGCGCCATGTACGGCAGCGCTGATCAGGCCATGTGCGAACTCTGGAAGGCCAAACATGGTGCCAAAGCCTGCCCAGTGCTCGTGCCAATGATCGACAAGCCGAAGCCATGATGTCGCTCGGATCCGTCGCTTCTGCTGGCGCCGCCGAATACTACGCCTCGGACAATTATTATTCGCTGGATAATGGCACCGAACAGAGCCTTTGGCAGGGCAGCGGCGCGCAGGCGTTGGGCCTTGAGGGCAAGGTTGAAACCGCCACCTTCGAGCGCATTCTGGAAGGCAAATTGCCTGACGGCAGTGAAATCAATGCCAGTCGCGGCGAGCACCGCGCCGGACTCGACCTGACCTTCAGCGCGCCAAAATCGGTCAGCCTCGTCGCGCTCGTCGGCAAGGATCACCGGGTGGTGGAAGCGTTTCGGGCATCCGTCGCCCAGACGCTTGTGTGGGCGGAAAAGAACCTCGCGCAGGCCCGCGTCTGGCGGGACGGTCGGCAGGTGACCGAAAACACCGGCAACCTTCTCGTCGCCGCCTTCACCCATGACGTCAGCCGCCAACTGGACCCGCAACTGCACGTCCACGCAGTGGTGGCCGGTGCAACGCTGGCCAGCGACGGCAAGTGGCATGCGCTCAAGAATGACGAGATCTATCAACATCAGCGCACCCTCGGTGCCGTGCACAACGCCTATCTGCGCGAGGGCCTGGAGAAACTCGGCTACGAACTCGTGCCGGGCAACAACCCCGTGCTGGGAGAGTTCGAGATCGCAGGCATCTCGCGCGCCCAGATCGAGGCCTTCTCCGAGCGCCGCGCGCAAATCCTCGCCGCGCTGGATAAGGATGGCCGTTCCTCCCCGCGAGAACGGGAGATCGCCGCCCTGGCGACGCGGCGGGACAAGGAACCCGCTATGGATCGTGAAGAGCGCGGAAAGGTGTGGGCGGAGAAGGCGGCGCAGGTGGGGCTCAATCTGCAGCCGATCATTGCGGCGGCGATGGGGCGGTCGGCGCGCGGAGAAACGTTCTGGTCGCGGATGGTTGAGGGGGTTCGCGGCATCCATGCAAGAGGGTTGGAGGTGGCCGCTGCAATGGGACTGACCCCACGCTCCGGGGATGCGCTGGTGCCGGAACGCAAGGGGGCTCTCGCTCCGCAGGCCTTCGCGGCGGCCCATGCCGTGGCCTCTGCCGTCCGCGATCTCGGGGAGAACGAAGCCGGGTTCAACCGCCTCGATCTTGTGCGCGCAGCCCTCGAACGTCGCGGGCCCATCAATGCTGATGTCGTGGAAGCCCGCATCGCGCAATTGCAGGACAAGGGCCTGCTGCTCGGCAATGAGCGGATGGTGACTCCTGCCAGCATGCTGGCGTTGGAGCAACGCGCCGCGCATGAGATCGCGGCAGGGCGTGGAGCAGTTGGAGCATTCGCCGACCGCCCCACGGCGGCGTTGCGGGTTCAGCAATCGGCGGCTGACCTCGGCATGCGACCACTCAACACCGGCCAGCTGCGCGCCGCTGTTGACGTTCTTGTGACCAATGACCGGGTTCATCTGGTGCAAGGCGGGGCGGGCACAGGCAAATCGGCGGCGCTGGTGCCGGTCGCGGCGCTCCTGCGCGATGCGGGCACACAGGTGCATGCGCTGGCCATCGCCACCCGCACCGCACGTGATTTCGGCGAAAAGCTTGGCGTCGAAGGCAAATCGGTCGCCGCATTCCTTGCGCGGCACCGCCCGGCGCTGGATGGCACCGCCAGTCCGGAGCAGGCCGCGAGCACGGCAAGGGAGCTGCGCGGCGCATGGATCATGGTCGACGAAACCTCGCTGGTCGGCACCGAGCAATTCGAAAAGCTGGTCCGCCTCGCCAATCTCATGGGAGCCGAGCGGCTGGTGATGATCGGCGACACGAAGCAATTGCAAGCCATTGCGGCAGGCAAGCCCTTCGAACAGGCGCAGGAGCGGGGCACTCCGACCTCGCCCGTTACCGAAAACCTTCGCGCTGCCTCGCCTCAGATGAAGGAAGTTGCAGCGGCACTCGAACGCGAAGATCTGCCGGGTGCCTTCGCCGCCCTCAAGGATCGCACGCTCGAACTACCGCGCCTTGAAGGTGTTGAAACCGCTGCAGCGATTTGGGTCAGCCGGTCAACGGAGGCGCGCGAGCAGACGCTGCTTCTTACCTTGAGCCGTGCCATGCGCAGTGCGCTCAACACCGCGGTGCAGGAACAGCGCGCCGACAAAGGCGAACTCGGCAAGCAGGCGCATGTGCAGACTGTCCTCGATCGGGTGACGATCACCAAGGAAGGCGCCCGCCAGATACGGGCCTACCGCGAGGGGCATATCGTTACCTTCAACAGCAACCTGCGTGCTCAGAACATTGCGCGAGGCGAGCGCGGCCGCGTGGTGGGCCATGATGGCGAGCGGGTCAGGCTCGAGATGCAGGATGGCCGGGTGCAGACTTTCACCCCGGGCCGTCTCCCCCATAACCTGCAGCACGATGCCGTGTCGGTCTTCGCCGAAAAGCGCCTTGCACTGCACGCGGGCGATCCGATCCGCTGGACTGCCAATGATCACGCGCGCGGCCTCGCCAACAGCGATGTTGCCAAGGTCGAAAGCGTCGGCAAACACGGCATTACCGTCTCCACCAAGGATGGTGAGGCGATCGACCTTAAGCACGGAGACCCAATGCTGGAGCGGCTCGACCTCGCCTACGCGGTCAACACCCACATTGCGCAGGGCATGACCGCAAAAGACGGCATCATGGTGCTGAGCGAGAGCGAGCGGCTACTGAACAGCACGCGCTCATTCCTCGTCGCCGCGACGCGGTTCACGGGCGACGCTATTCTGATCGTCGACGACGCGCGCAAGGTCGAGCGCGACGTCGCGCGCAATCCCGGCGACAAGGCCAGCGCTATCGATGTTGTGCGCGGGCAAGTGGTTGAGAACGAACCGGATAAGCGCGATCCCGTTATGACCGACGAGCTGCGGCGACTTGGTGCGGCGCTCGGGCCCGAGTTTGTTTGGGCGGTCCTGACCAACAAGGAGCGCGAACTCAACCTGGAAAAAGGTCTGGACCGGAGCGAGCCTGGTCGCGGATCGGGCGGGCGCGAACTGGATCGCGAGCGCGATATGGAGCGGGGGCGGTGAGGATGTCTTTCCTATGATCCCACATGCCTAGAGCATCATGAGAGCGGGCCAATCACGTGCCTTTCGACACCCTTCTTGCTTCACGAGGGCAGCTTAGCTATATATTTAGCCAAGGAGTTACTCATGGCCCAGTTCTCGGTTCACGATGCCAAGACAAACCTGTCCCGCCTCATCGCAGATGCTCTGGCCGGCGGTGAGGTCGTGATCGCGCGCGGCAATGTGCCTGCTGTGCGTCTGGTGCCGGTCAATCCGCGCGGTAAACGCCGCTTCGGCGCGCTCAAGGGCAAGATCACGGTCGATACCCGGTTCGATGAGCCGCTGCCCGACGATGAGCTTGAAGGCTGGGTCTGACTTGAGGCTTCTGCTCGATACCCACGCGCTGATCTGGTGGTTGGCGGGTGACGAAGCTCTCAGCCGCCGCGCCCGCGATGCCATCGCCGATGAGGCCAACGAGATCATTGTCAGCGCCGCCTCGGCGATGGAGGTCGCCACCAAATTCCGGATCGGCAAACTACCCGGCGCGGCGGTGCTGGCGCAGGATTTCGAGGCGATCATCGCCGAGCAGGGCTTCGGCGAACTGCCGATCAGCGTCCACCATGCGAAGCTCGCGGGTGAAATGAACATCGCCCACAAGGACCCCTTCGACCGCTTCCTCATAGCACAGGCACAGGCCGAAGACATGGTCCTGGTATCGAATGAGGAGCTGTTTGACGGGTTCGCGGTCAAGCGTCTGTGGTAATTGCGGCGCTGGCGTAAGCCTCCGCCAGAAATGCTGAGAAGAGGATTACTGTGGCCTTTGCCGCAATCTGCTTTTGCGCTAGATATGCGGTGAGTGCTGCTGAATCTCGCGCTCGGTGGGGCCCCTCTGGGCTATCAACTGTGCCTTCGGGCGGTTTGTTTGTCTCCGGACAACCGGAGATTTCCTGAGCCTTCGCGAGAAGGAGTGAACGCGCCCGGCCAGCACGGGAGCGATTGGACGGTTCGACCAGCCGGTGTCCCGGCGACCGAACCCTCGCGTTCAACTCTTCATCGAAAGGCTTCCTATGACCCCTATCCAACGCACAGCGTCCGGCCTGCGCTTCATCCCGCGTCCGTCAACTACCTGGATTGAGCGGACCGGTTTCATCATCATGCGCAATTGGCGTTGGGCCGGGATTGTCGCATCGAGCGTGCTCACCGCGGGCTTGATGATGTTGTCGATGACGCTGGCAGCTTGGCATCACCCGGCAGCGCCCCTTCGCTCTGGCTACGTCGGTTTCCTGGTTGCGATGCCGCTTATTGCAGTGCCTGTCTGGCACTTGTCCCGCATCGAACTGCGCACTGCGCCCGCCTGGATGATCCGTGCGGCGCTGGCCACCGCTACCGACAATGAACGCGCCTACCTGTTCGAGCGCCTATTGCAATTCGTCACATCGGAATGGCGACAGGACCCCATTGCCTGCGGGGTGCTCGCTGATCTTTTCAGAGAGGCAAGGTCGGGGGTGGCTGCTCACGGCAAGGGCAACAATTTTATGACGCAGCGCAGTCAACAACTAAGCGTGTTGCAAAAAATCCGCAAAGGCATTCGCTCGGCCAAAAAATAATTAACAAAAAATCTCAAACCTTGATTGAAAAAAGCAAATACATAAAATGTAAATTAATTGTAAAAATACTCTCTACTTTCACTGAAAATTTGTTATAAATCTTAAATGGCAAATATTTTTCACATAACTATTATTGACGAATCGCTTATAATTAAGATTTTTATCTAAAACCACCATGATTTTCGTGGTTTTGACTTAAGCTTAGAGATGACGTAGGTTTTGACTGGCGATGGTAGTTTGGGGTCAGAAAGAGCGTCGCGTAGGCCGGAACGACCAAGCCGTTCAAACGCTGCGTCAACCAAGTCCCGTAGGTGCGGATATTCGACACTAAGCTTGAGCGCCCCGGCCTCGGCCTGATGTACCGGCCATTTTGCGAGCGCAGCCCGGGTGAGCCGATCGGCGAGTCCCCAGCCTCGCACTTTGCCTTCAATGGCGACTTGAAGATAATTTTCCTGATCGCGGGATAGGCGATAAAGTCTGGCAGCTCGTTGCAGCGGATCGTATAGTTGCTGGGCCGCCGCCAAGCCATGACCACCGCCGATCGTCATCGAAGCGGCATAGCCGATGACGCGAAGCGATGACGAGAGCGCGAGGCCATCGAACCGGCATGCTGCGGCGCACCAAGATGCAGGCGTCGCTGGCAACCGGCTAGACAGAATTTGGGCGTTGGCAAGATGTTCGAGCGTTTCCAATTCTGCCTTCTTGAGCACGAATTCGCTCAGGTCAGGCTGGGAGAGCACATAGTCGGATATGGGTTTCGCAGCGCCATTCTGCACCTCACCCAACAACTTGAGTAGCTGAATGTTGGAGGGAACCCAGCGTTGGTGCAACAATGCCGTTGCGGTTTGAGGTCCGATTCGGCGCCCCAATAGTGTCCAAGCAAACGACAAATTTTCCTTCCCTTGGTAGCCACTGACAAGTGCCGCACACGCATGATCACTATCTGGCCAAAAATGAATGTGCTTGAGTAAATCCGGTCGCAATTGCACCATCATTGCTCGCGTTGAGCCCTGTACGGCAGCGGCTAGCGTGCTGGGCTCGCAGCCAAGGACCACGGCCTCGAAGATGCGGCCACCAAGCAGGTCGGTACGTGACCCTGCCGTGCGGTTGAGCAGGGAGATCAACGACTCTGCGTCCATCGCAGCTGCCATTCCGACGGCGATTTTTGGGTCGATATCGATCGGCTGCCCCCCGAATTCCTTGACTACGGTGAGCAGGGCATCGGGCTGATTTGCATGCTCAAGCTCATTCGACACCAAATCGCGGCTCAAACGAGGTAGCGGTGTCTCATCAGTAATGGCCCTGACCGCGCGAAGCCGCTCTGCAAAATTCTTGGCGGGTGCCACGTGCAGTGCGGCGAGGGGTGCGCCGATCTGGCGTGGTTCGTTAGCTTCGACGGCGTACCTGCATAAGAAGCGGCGAAGAGGGGTAAGGCCAGATGCCGGGAGGTCATCGAGCAGCGCCTGCAAGCCGCCGCTCAATACGACGGGGTGGGCGACGCGGTTGGAGAAGCGGAGCATCCATTCGGCACCTGTAGCCGAGCGCTGAGCACTTGCCCCGGTTACGAAGCTAAATTCCCGTCTAAGACTTGGCCACATTTGGCGCCATATTGCCAGTGCCAGGCGATCATTCTCGACTTCACTTTGGGTCGGCACGTCGACGCAGTTTGTCAGACTACCATATAGTCCTTCGATCGCGATCGCAGCGTTCACTCCTGGCTGAAAATTTGCATTGGAAGTGGGAGCATCCTCCACAAAGAAGGGCTCTAGTGCGCGTCCACGCTCGAGCTCTCCAGAGCGCATGAGCAGGGCGTCGAGAATAGACAAGTCCTGCAACAAAGCGAGTGCTTGGAAATCTAGTATCAAGGAGTGCGTCCAGACGCTTCCAGGACGAAATCCGGGACCAGCCGCCCAGGTCCGAGCTAGTACATGTCGCGAGGCGGCTGGAAGTGCATAACAAGTGAGGTAGGAGCTATTTGGACCATCCAAATCAGCGAGCAGGTCGCTATTGATAAGCATGGTCTCGCACGATCTTGCATCAAGCGAAACCGAGGACGCAAGTTCGCGATGACCGCGAACGTAGCCATGGAAAACCTGATCGATGCGGATAGCGGCTGACGCTGTGGCCATCACGCGCCGCCAAGCCACCGCAAAGGCGCCGTAAGGTCGTGCTGCCCGGCATCGTGACCGACCAGCCGAATCCGTTTGGCCGGGTCTGTGATCGCTGCCAATTTCTTCCGATCATTTGGCAATTTTCCACCTTGGGCGCTTACCCCGTAGACGCGGACTTCCCAAAGATCAGAATTATATTCAAGAAACTGTGCAAGCATCGAACGCTTTTCCGCGAGCCAAGCGTCGGGCGTGACACCGGCAGTGACCACGTCCCAAGCAGAAACCATTAAAGCGAGGCGACGTCGTTTGGGTGAAAGTGGGCGCCGATTGGCCATCTGAAGAAATTCGACCGTCTTGACTTCCTCAGGCATGTCATAAGGATTGAAAGGCGACGCCTCATCGGCCTCGTCAAGATCCTCACCGAGCAAATCCCCAAGATCGGATATCAGTAGTGCGTCGTCTTCACGTTCAGCATTGGTGAAGAGAAGGATCCCATCGGAATCGGCTACCGCATGATACAGGTCAGGCCCACACTGACCGGAGCATATCGGCTGCTCAAAGGCTTCACCCCGTAAATCCGGCACCGAAAGGACCACTTCCTGGCCATTTGCAGCATCGCGAACATGGAACTCTACCCAGCCTTCGGTAGCGGGCTTGGTGCGCTGCACACGCTGGCAATTAAGCCAGTCGCGCTCCAAAACATTCACGTGCTGCTCTTCGTCGGCAAGCCTCGTTAACTCTAGCTCGGTACTGACAGTTCCGCACAGCAATAGATGGCGCATCGCCGCAATGAAAGTGCTCTTGCCAGACTCAGGCATGCCAACGATGAGCTGGCGCCTCATGCCCGCGCGCTCCAATATCCGCGCATAAGCTGGTCGAGTTCGCTGCGATGAGGTGGCCAATACTCTTCTTGAGGAAGCGGCGTCAGGATATCGGCTTCTAGAAGATCGGTCAGGAGTCGCTCGATCCCCTCCCCGATATGACTTGAGCCTGCGCGCGCTCGGCAAGCAATGACATATTCAGTAACGAGGAAGCGATTGCCAGCGCGTCGGCTGAGCTCGTCGGTGAGTGACGTAAGTGCAGTTTTGGCTTTTTTGCTCCTCGCGGACGGAAGCGCTAGGTCAGCCTTGGTGCCGACTAGGAGCAGGCGACGACCTTCTAGAAGCCCACATTGATCCAATGCCAAAAACAGTCGACGAATTGCTGAAGTGGTCAGGTGCGGATCCCCGATAAGCTGCACCAAGTCTACCAGCAGGATAATCGCATTTGCGCGGTGGAGCTCGGGAAAGGTGGCAAGGTCGGTTGGACGCGCAAGTACCTTATCAAAATGCTCTCCGGATCGATCCGAAAATACTATGTCATGGATAGCGTCAGCCATCGCGACCCGTAAGTGCGTAAAACTGAGCGGCACGCTTACGGCAGTGCGCTTGGTGTCGGGCCGAGCCGCATTTGAAGTGAGGCGCGTCAAATGCGACCGCTCCTCAAATCCGCGTAGTGTTTCAGAGCCAGCAAATCCCAAGGTCGCCATGCGCCGACGATGGAGCAATTCATACATGGTAGCGATTAAAGTGGTTTTGCCGAAATCTGGCGGCGCGACGAGGCCAATAACCGTGCCACCGCGCTGGCGCAGAAGATCGTCACAAGCCTGGGTATCCAAGCTGCGCCCACCAGGAAGAGACACATTTAGCTGCTGCGGTTCTACCGCTTTTTGCGGGGCCAAATTGCCATCGGCCTCGGATTCTAGAACGTCCGGACACTCTTCGAAAGGAAGATTGTTGATGCAGACCCCCGATTGGGGCCCGCCACAGCCTGCACGCTTGCAGCCAAGTGACGCGACGTCCGCCATAATCAGCCTAGCGTACGTGCGACAAGGCGCTCACGGTAGAGCTGCATGCTGAATTCGGTTGCGGAAAGACTGAGCGTGGGTTCCAGACCGACCACGCGGCGAAAGCGCGGTTTCCAGTCGTCCGCATCCTCGCTTGCCGAACTCAATCCGAGGGCAGTCGTGATAGGCAGTAAGCTGGCGAGTGGGCCAGAAGCCGCAGTGGCAAAATGCTGCTTGCGCCAGTCCCTAGTCGGCACGACGGCCGCATGCTCTAAGACAATCTCTTCGATTGGATCGGTCCGGCCGCGCTCGAGCACAAGGTCAATTAGCGCCGGTGCGGCAAACAAGCCGATTGCGCTCGAATGCTTATTGGCAAGTTCATAGCCGGCGCAGATTGCCGCCAAGGAACCGGAGAGACCGCGAAACGGTCCTTTACACTCGTCGCTCCAACCTCCCGTTACCCACCAATAGGTACGCATCTCCTCTTCAACTCTGCGAACATAGGTGAGCATTTCCTCGTCACTTTTAGCCGCGGCAATAGCTACTGACTCGGTATATTTGGCGATTGACTGAAGCGCGGCGTTCACTTGCGCAACTGCCTGGTGGAAATACTGATTGCCAGTGGGGATAGCTTCGATAGCGTCGGCGATGGCTTTTGGCTGTTTGATGTATGTACGATCCTTCGGGCGCGGCGCATTTAGGCCTTGAGAATGCGCAAGTTGTTCCTCCGCGACAGCAATGAGCTGATCGTTAAGTGCTGGCTGGCGTATGCCGCGACAGGCGCAAGTAACAACGGTTAGCGCAAGCACGTCACTCAAATCGGTGCCGTTCTCGATTTCATACTCGGCTATGGCACAGGCAAGGAGTTCGGCCTCCTTGTCACCTGCCTGAACCCCGAAGGTGGGGTCACCACTAAAGTCGCTGAGAAAGCCGAAGCTATCCGCGTCGGTGCCAACGCCAAAAGCAGCCTGCACAAGCGGCGCCACTCCCGCTTTATCGAGCTCGTCAGCGGCGGCTTTTACGCCTTCCCCGCGCCGCGCGATCAGATCTGGATCGGTAGATAGCCCCAGCTTGCCGTAGGAGACTCCCAATCGCTTGATAGCATTCATTGTTCGCGTTCCGCCCTGACAATCATTTTTTCCAACTGTTCGACCGAATTGGTATCCCTTGCTATTGCGAGCATCGCTTTGTACCGCTCGAGATCAGGCAATGTCGCGCCGTCGGCGGAAGCAAATGTCCGCGCAATCTCGTCTTTCTTGGAATGCGGCAAGCGAAAAAAGCGGTAAGCCGCCTGCCGGAACCGCTGTTCCGCACTTAACAAGTTCGCCTCCATGCCCAGTGTGGAAGTGCTGGCTGCAAGACACCAATCCGCCGGATCGACACGGTTGTCCGGTTCCATACCCTTATCCACAGGACTCTGGAAGCCAGTTACAAGCTTAGTAGTTCCCGCCGCCTCGCAAGGCATCTCTTCCTCGGATTTTGCTTCCGAAGCGCGGCGAACCTCAGCTTGGTCGGCACTTGTTGATTGGCCCACAACGGGCAGAACTCGGCTTAACGATTTTGGATGTATTTGCTTATGAGCGTTCGCAAAGATCGGTGCCTCGGCGATACCCCCATCCTTGTCCACTGGTGCTACCAACACAGGGTGAACGGCTTCATCGCCATATCGCTCGTTCAGTGATTGGCACAGCATCCTATGAACCTTGCGCATCGACAAGGGTGCGTCGGATTCAGCGTCACCCTTTTCCAAAACGGTCAAGAGCCCATCGGTAAACTGAGTAAGCTGTCGTTCGCCGCGAGCGCTGGCGGTGGCCATTTTATCGGCGGAACACAAAGCGGCGACGCCACTTTTCCCCCAAGTGCTATCGGGCCAAGCGCCAAGGATGCCGCCGACTTTGACCTCGATCGCCTCCTCCGGAGGCCCCATCAGATCGCGGATCGACGCGGCTGCAAAGCATGCATCGATCAAATATATCCGGCGCTGCTGGCGCGCGTTCTTGATTAGGATATCGTTGAGCTGGCCTAATGACGCGCTGGTCATTGCGCGATCCTCAGCGTCGGTTGCGTTTATCGAAAGATAGTGTTCTTCGCTATTTGGTTTGAACATCCCGTGGCCGACATGATGGACAAGGACATTTTCAATATGTTCGCCGCCGCCTGCTTCAGCGGATCCAAGCTTGGCGCGGAGCCAATCACGGATCGCGATCAACTGCTCCGGCCAGGCGCGGTCATCATCGAACAGATCGAGATGGGCCTCCGCTAATAACAGCGCGTTATTTCCCCACAACAGGGTCTCTGCGAGCGCGCGACTGCTTCTGGCGAAAGCGGCGTGACAAAGTGCTGGAGCGTTTTGATAGGTGCCGCCTCCCAAGGAGATCAGAAGAGTTGACATGGCGACGCCTCAGTATCGGGCTACAGGGCACCCTTGTCGAACGCAGCGATGATCAGATCACGCTTCGCATCTAGGTCTAGTCCGCCCTTTACGGTAACAGAGCCATTTTTGGTCTTGATCACCAACTCCGGATCGCCCTGCCGCTTGATCCAGCTGGCAACGCCATGAGCTAGGGCGATCATTGCCGGTGTGCCCAACACAAGGACGACCGTTGTACCGAAGTCCATCGAATCGGATGACCCTCCGCCAACTGACGCCTCCGCTCCATCCACACTGGTTTGGATGAACCTTGCAAGATCTTCGGCGAGACGGGATGCGTCCGCCGGCGTTGCGGTCGCGAAGCTGATTTCTGCATCTTCCATCTGGCAAATCTAAGGAGCATCAGCCAAAAATTGCAAGCAGTTTGACTAAGCTTCCCCGATCTCCGACGATCAGGATCGTTCTGGTAATATTGAAGAACGTCGCTTTCCGTCGCACCAAATTTTGTCACCCTCAGCTGTTCTACGCTCCATAGGACCAATCCCCGCTATCTCATTCCTGTTGCGCAGGTGCAGCAACTGTTCCGATCATCTCGATCTCCGCGATGCGCTGAAACTCAGACAGATATTCTTGCCGATGGTTCGACAGCCACCGAACAACCCTGGCGTTGCCAAGTAGTTTAGCGACGTAGCCCCGCGCGAAGGTCAGGTGGAGATTGTCGATCCCATAACTGTCTTCGACCGACTTCACCTGCGTCTGCAGAGTGGCAAGCTCCCGCTCCATTCGGGAAATCTGCTGGCTCGTCGGACCGGCCAGATCATTCTTCCGCGCCTTTTTCGCTGGCGCTGTCAGCTGATCTTCCGGTGTGGCCGCTAAGAGCGCGCGTGCGAAGATCAGCGAATAATTGTTTTGGCCGATCATCAGGTCCGCCGCCTCGATCTGGCGCATCGGCGACATGCGGCGCAGCATGTCGAACACCCTCATAGAACAATTGGTGTCCTTGAGCATGTCAGCCGTCTCGTCGCAAATGCCGTCGAGCAGCCGGAACCGCGCACGGATCGATCCCACCTCTAGGCCGAGCGCGTCGGCAATCACAGCCTCGGTGACGCCGCGCTCAATGGCCCGAACGATCATGCGATGCTCCTGCACCGGCGGCAGGCGATTGACGCGCTTGTTGTAGGTGTAGGTCTCGTCATCGTTGGCGACGAGGCACTCGACCGTTTCGATGCCGAGCTGCTTGAGCACCTCGATGCGCAAATGGCCGTCGAGGAGGAAGTATTGCTCTGGATTCTTTGGGTTCGGGACGACAGCAGGGGCTTCGACCAAGCCGATCGCTTTGATCGAGCTCACGATCTGGGCATATTTGCGGCTTTCCCGAACGCCCTCGCGCAATGTTTTCAGGGGCACGATCTGGTCGATGCGCACTGTTACAGACTGGCGCTCGAAGCCTAGCCGGACACGATTGTCGACGCTGGGATCTGCGGGCGGGCGTTCTGCTGATGGCCATTCAGTCATCGACTTCGCCCGCGATCCGCATGGCCAGCGCTCGTGGCATCGTTTCAAGCCCTTCGGCCCTCAGCAGGGTCAGAAAGCCGTCGTCCGTGAGCAAATCCTTGATTGCCTCGACGATGAACAGAAGGCGGGTCTGGGTGAAATCCGACTTCTTCACGAGCAGACGCTGCTTTTCGGCCTCGCGATGGTAAACCTGCATCAGGTCGCTGGCGGTCAGCTTGCGGGTGGAGCCCTTCCGCCCAAACTTCCCCGCCGTTATGGACTTGCTGCGCCCACGCATGCGGAGGTCGAGGAGCCGGCGGACCGAAGCCAGCTTTTTGCCTCGAAGCTTGCCGGTTTCGTAGGCTTCCAACAGCAGATTTTGCGCCTCTTCGCTCTCGGCGCGCGAGATCTCCATCGCAAGGCTGATGGGGATCAGCCCCGTCTCGACCGCTGACAGCAGCCTTTCCTCGCCGCGCTCGAGCAGGGTCACGATCATGCTGACCCACCCACTGGTGATGCCGATTTTGCGGGAGATCTCGGCTTCGCTGTAACCGCGTTTCCGTAGGGCACCGATCTCGTTCATCACGTCGATCGGACGCTGCACCCGTCGGGCAATGTTCTCCACCAGGCTCATGACGAGGCATTCGCTCTCGCTCGCTTCGATCACGACCGCCGGTATCTCGGTCTGGCCGAGCATCTGGAACGCCTCAAGCCGCCCTTCGCCGCAGACCAGATCGTAGCGCGTGCCGCCCGGACCATCATGCTTGCTGACCGTGATCGGACGCTTGAGGCCGATGGTCTCGATATTGTTGACGATCTCGCGGTGCTGACGCTTGTTGCGCGCCCGGGGGTTGAGCACGGTGATCCGCGAAATCGGGATCATCTCGATGGTCTGGGGACGGGTAACGGTCATCAGGCAGCCTCCGCGACTCTGACGGGCGCGGCGATCTCGTAGAAGAAATCGAGGGCGTCGAACCGGTAGGCATCGAGCAGCAGGTCGTTGTCCTCGGCGAGCCGCACCCGTTCGGCGGCGACATCAAGCCTCGGGAAGAGATAGTAGTCGAACGGCTGCCGGTTGCTGGCGTCCATGCGGACCACAAGCGTGATATCCGGCATCTTAGAGGTGTCAAAGCGGATCTTCCAGCGCAGCAGGCCCGTTGGCGTGGGCGTGCAGCGGACGATGACGACAGACAGGCTGAACTCATCGTTCACGATGACCCGGTCGGTCTCCAGATCCAGCCATGCTTCACTGCACTGGGCCTTCAGGCCTTCGAGGACCTCGCGAAGAATGTCCGGGTGTAGCCGGCGTAGTGCACGATTGACGGCGAGGTAGCGATAGTCGCGATCCGGCGAATAGCCGACCAAGCTGTAGGCCCGCAGCAAGCTGCCAAACCGCGACGAATAGGCGCTGCTGGAGGGCAGGCCCTCACATTCGTCGATGATGATGCCCGAGAGCAGACCCTTGCTTTCATAAACCGTCCGCAGCGCATCGATCATTTCGGCATCTGACAGCCTGAATGACCGCGCGCCGATGAGCGCCTGTGCAGCATCGAACAGGTCGCGTTCGACGATCGCCTCAAAGGCGCCGGGGCTGCGAATCCACATCTCAGGGTCGTTGCGGACCCGCTTCTTCTTCAGCTTGAACGACTGCCGGTTCCACACGTTGTCGCCGACATACTTGCCGTTGATAAGGAGCTGATGAACCGTGCCGCGCGTCCACGGCCGCCCCAGATCGGTGACAATACCCCTGCCGTTAAGGTCATCAGCGATTTCGCGCTCGCTCAGCCCGTCATGCACGAAGGCTCCATAGACGCTGCGGACAACCGCGATTTCCGCTTCTGGGCCGGGCGTCAAAATCACGCGGTCGGTCTGGATACTCTTGTGCTCGCCCCGCGTGAGCACGCCCTTGGTCGTGCCCGTTTCGTCGATCAGGGTCCGACGAAGCCCGAACCCGGCAGGTCCGCCTTGGCGGTAGCCCTTCTCGATCAGGCGACCCTGTCCAGCAAAGACCTTGGTCGACAGCTCCCGGCTATACTCCCCGGCCATCGCACGCTTAACGCCCTTCACAATGGTCGAGACCGGGCTCCCGTCATTCTCGAACTGCTCTGCGCAATACTGCACGGCGATCCCGGCGCGCTTGCAGATGTACTCGTAGTAGGCGCTTTCGTCGGCGTCCTGGAACCGGCCCCAGCGGCTGATGTCGTAGACCAGGACCATTGTGTAATCGGCGACACCGGTCTGGACGTCGTCGATGAGCTGCTTGAGAGCGTCGCGACCTTCGATCTTTAGCCCGCTTTTGCCGGCGTCGGCATAGGTTCGCACGATCTCGATCCCGCGTGCGGCGGCATAGTGCCGGATCGCATCGGCCTGGTTCTCGGTCGAGTATTTCTGGTGGTCAGTCGACATGCGAACATATTCCGCCGCGCGCACGAGCCGCGGCGCCTGTTCCCTGCCGTCATTGTCGTCGTAGCCCCAATCCGTCAATTTCCGCCCTTTCAATGACGATGCTGCCGTGGCCAGGGCGACCAACCGCTGCAGCGCGAACTACGGACACTCCGCCATCCCCGCACTTTCACCAGTGTAGGCCGGAGAGGAGCGGAAGATGTTGCCGAAAAAGGGCAGGAAGTTGCCGAAGTGGGAAGGAGTCCTGGCTGGAAGACAGGCCTATGCCGAAACCATCGCCCAGCTATTGGAGCGGGAGCACGGCGAAACACACCGTGCCGTCAAACAAGTGATGAAACTGACGGATGCCAGCGAGCGCACCGTCAAGCACTGGCTCTCCGGTCAGCACGGTCCCGATACTGTGTTCTTTCTGCGCCTGGTCACCAGCTCACCAGTGATCAGGGCATTCGTGATCGGGCTGATCGAAAGCTCGCAGGGGGCGGGCGACGATCGCTACGGAGTGGAACAAAACGCTGCTCGCCGATCATCAAAAACGCCTGATACGCAGCCGACGCGGCAGGATCGGCGTCAGAATGACCGTATAAATGACCCTAAGACTGACCCAATAAATGACCCAATAACCGAAGCGCTGAGCGAGCGGCAGCGCTGGTTTCTCGGTCGAGTCGCAGCGGGCCATCGGTGCCGTGCGGCGGACATTTGTGGACATTGGAAGGTCAGTGCGAAAACCGCGCGACGGGATATCGCGGCGCTCAGCGCTATGGGCTTGATTCGCTTCACAGGCGCGCGCCGCAACGGACACTATAGGCCTACTTCTGGAGCAGGATAGTCCGGCCCGATTTCAAACTGGCCCTAGACGCTGAGGCTCAAAGAAAGTGGAGAGGGAGGGGGGTGTCGAACTCAGCAAAGGAGATCGACATGCCCCTCTATCCCTCCGATATTGAAAAGCGCCTCAAGGCTTTGCAGCGCCAGGCACGGTACGAAGCAGAAGGCGCGCCCTACGTCGTCTATGCCCTTCTTGATCCTGGTGAGCCCGGCGTGCAGTTTGCAGATGGTCCGTTCAACGGCATACCGTTCTATGTCGGGCAGAGCTGCGAAATCGAGCGTCGACTGCGCCGGCATTTCCGAAAGTCGCAGAAGCTCAACCCGGACTCACAAATGGTCCATCGGCACATTGCTGGGTTATTTGCTGTCGGCCGATTGCCGAGGCTTGCCATCCTCGAGACGGTCCAGACGCGCAGCCAAAGCCTGATGGCAGAACTGCGTTGGGGACAACGGCTCATGCGCGACGGGTACAAACTGGCAAATGCGAGCGCCGATATACAGCGGCTTATGGGCCTAGCGGAATTGGACGCATGGCTGGACTTTCGGCGCTCTTCAATGCTCGCAAGCGAGGCGGCGCATGAAGGGGCCATCATCGTGCACCGGTGTACATGTGGGCATGTGGACCGGTGGATCGACCCGGCTGACTATGCGGCATGCTGGTCCAAGCGGTTACGGGTCTGCAAGATCGCGGTCCGGACCCAGCAATGCCCGGGGTGCGGCGATGTTTGCGAATGGCGGCTTGAACATCGCGAATTGCTCTTGGTGCATTAATCGAACTCGCTGCTCCTGCAGGCCATAGCCATCAAATGCACCCGTCGTATTTTGCTTAGGGGCCGCAGGATCGGCGGGGTCGCCGTCTTTGTCTGTCGACAGGGCATCGCGTTGCGGTCTTGCCAAACTCCGCCCTTGCTAAATAGCTCTCTGTAAAGTCAAATGATCCCGACAGGATCGCAGGGGGCAAGGTTGCAGATTATATCTCAGATCGAACTTCTGGCGATCACCGCCTCGATCAGGGGTGCCCACGGTTGTGTCGCGCTCTATACGCAGGCCTGCGCCGATTATGCGCTGGAGGCTGCGGAGTAACCGCCATCAATGACCCCTGCCGAATTCATCCAGAAATGGCGTGCTACCGAGCTGAAGGAGCGTTCCGCATCGCAGGAGCACTTTCTCGACCTGTGCGAGCTCCTCGAAATTGAAAAACCCGCGAGCGCCGATCCCAAGGGCGAATGGTTCACCTTCGAAAAGGGCGCTTCCAAGACCGGCGGCGGTGAAGGCTGGGCTGATGTCTGGCGCAAGGAGTGCTTCGCCTGGGAATACAAGGGCAAGAAGAAGGACCTCGACCGCGCCTTCGCCCAGCTCCAGCAATATGCCATCGCGCTCGACAATCCGCCCCTGCTGATCGTCAGTGACATGGACCGGTTCCGGATCCACACCAACTGGACCAACACGGTGCAGGAAGTGCGCGAATTCGCGCTAGACGACCTGCTCGACGGTGCGACCCGTGATCTGCTGCGCGCCTGCTTCCTCGATCCCGAGCGGCTGAAGCCTGCCAAGACCCGCCAAATGCTTACCGAAGAGGCGGCAGAAGAGTTTTCGCAGCTGGCACAGCGCCTCCGCGCGCGGGGGCATGATCCGCACACGGTCGCCCATTTCGTCAATCGGCTCGTGTTCTGCATGTTCGCCGAAGACGTAAACCTGCTTCCCGATCACATGTTCACCGCCATGCTCAAGGCGAGTGCGCCCAAGCCTGACACCTTTGCCACCAATGCGGCGATCCTGTTCGGGGCGATGAAATCGGGCGGTCTGGTCGGCTTCACCAAGGTCGAATGGTTCAACGGCGGGCTGTTCGACGATGACAGCGCCCTGCCGCTGGAACGCGCGGACATCGACAACCTGATCGCCGCCGCCGCGCTCGACTGGTCGGAGATTGATCCATCGATCCTCGGCACGCTGTTCGAACGCGGGCTGGACCCGGACAAGCGCAGTCAGCTTGGCGCGCACTACACCGACCGCGACAAAATCATGCAGATCGTCGAGCCTGTCATCATCCGCCCTTTGCTCGGCGAGTGGGAAGCGATCCGGGCCGAGATCGAGGAGCTCATTACCACTGCCCCGCAGCAGACGGCGGAAAAGCTGCTCAAGGGGGCCGAACGGACCAAGCGCGACCGGGCCTTTGCCAAGGCGCAGGAGCTGCTGCGCGGGTTTCTGGAGCGGCTGCGCAATTTCCGCGTGCTCGATCCCGCCTGCGGATCAGGCAATTTCCTCTACCTGTCGCTGCTCGCGCTCAAGGATATCGAGCACCGCGCCAATCTTGAGGCTGAGGCGCTGGGCTGCACGCGCGAGTTTCCCGCCGTTGGGCCGGAATGCGTGCTGGGTATCGAGCTCAACCCCTATGCCGCCGAACTCGCCCGCGTGTCGGTCTGGATCGGCGAAATCCAGTGGATGCGCCGCAACGGGTTCGAGGCGGCGAAGAACCCGATCCTGCGCAGCCTCGGAAATATCGAAAACCGCGATGCCGTGCTTGTGACGGACGGGCATGGGAACCCGGTGCTGGATCCCGAGGGCAAACCGCAGCGCGCGTCATGGCCGGATGCCGATGTGGTGGTGGGCAACCCGCCCTTCCTTGGCGCAAGTCGGATGATCGCCGAATTGAGCGACGACTATACGAGTAGTCTTCGAGAGGCTTGGCCGCAGGTGCCTGGGTTTGCTGATCTAGTTTGTTACTGGTTCGCAGGCGCTTGGGACCAAATGATTGCTGGGAGGCTACGGCGAGCGGGCTTGGTTGCTACTAATTCCATTCGAGGCGGTGCCAATCGTGAAGTGCTGAAGCCAATCGCAGACCACGGCCAGATATTCGAAGCATGGAGTGACGAGGAGTGGACAGTGGAGGGCGCGGCAGTCCGCGTTTCCATCATTTGCTTCACAAAGGGTGACAAATTGGCGGCGCGTCTTGATGGCCTAAAAATTAAAGGCATCAATTCGGACCTTAGCAGCGGCGAGCATGGGCTTGATCTCACAAAAGCGAAGCGACTGCCTGAAAATCGCAACGTTGCGTTCCTCGGAACGAAGAAAGGTGGTCCTTTTGATCTCCCCGCCGATATCGCTCGCCAAATGCTTTTGCTTCCCACAAATGTGAATGGGCAGAAGAATTCCGCTGTTTTGCACCGGCGGTTCACCGGGACGGACCTTGCCCGTCGACCAGAAGATCGTTGGATTATCGATTTCGGCCATGGGCGCTCGGAGATGGATGCTGCTCTCTTCGAAGCACCGTTCACGTATATAGTTCAGCACGTTAAGCCCATTCGCGACGCTAACCGTCGAGAATGGAGGCGCATTCACTATTGGCTTCACTCGGAAACCGCGCCGGGCCTTAGGCAGTCAATTAAGCCTCTCGAGAGATACATCGGCACCCCAAGGGTATCGAAATATCGTCTCTATTCATGGCTTAATGTGTCGGATTCGCTTGATGATGGCGCGATTGCGATCGCTCGCGATGACAATACCTCTTTTGGCATCATTCATAGCTACTTTCATGAGCTTTGGGCGCTACGCATGGGCACATTCCTCGGCGTGGGCAATGACCCGCGCTACACCCCCTCAACTACCTTTGAGACGTTCCCCTTCCCCGAGGGCCTGACACCCAACATCCCCGCCGCAGACTACGCCGATGATCCTCGCGCTCAGGCCATCGCCGCTGCCACCGAGCGGCTCAACACCTTGCGCGAGAACTGGCTCAACCCGCCCGATCTGGTCGAACGCGTGCCCGAAGTCGTCCCCGGCTATCCCGACCGTATCCTGCCGAAGGACGAAGCCGCCGCGCAGCAACTCAAGAAGCGCACGCTCACCAACCTCTACAACGCCCGCCCCGCCTGGCTCGACCACGCCCACCGCGCGCTCGATGAAGCCGTCGCCGATGCCTATGGCTGGGGCGAAGACTACCGCGCCGGCACCCTGACCGACGACGAAATCCTTGCGCGGTTGTTCCGGCTCAATCAGGAAAGGGCGACAGGCTGATGCACGCCCCGGTCGCACCCGAAATCCGCCGCCTGATCGATCTTATCGACTATGTCGAGGCGACCGAGCGCGACAAGCTGAAGACCGTGTTCGACTATGTGGATCACAAAGGCTTCCGCAAAACCGGTGCAGAGCTGGACGGGATGCCGGGCGTCGCGCTGGATGTCGGGCGGGACGACGATCCGATCTGGCTGCGAGTCGATCGCCTGCAGAAGAAGGCTCCGCCAGCGGCGGACGACGCCGAACTGGCCGTATGGCTGACCTATCGCGATGACCCGAAGAGCGAGCCGCGCCTCAAGACCGAAGTGGCGGGCGCGGTGCTGGTCGAAGCGGGGCTGATCCCGGTCGAAGACGCGCCGGAGCGGGTGGCCCTCGATGACTTCGCCGAGCGCGAGATGGTCGAGCTGTTGTTCGATGAGTGGCGAAAGGGGGCCTGGGCGAGCTGGGTCGAAACCGAAACGCCCCGCCGCGAGACGATCGCGCTCTACAACGCCTTGTTCATGCTCCGCCAGCAGCTCGAAGGGGTGAGCGATATCCCGCTCGAACTGGCGTGCGGCATCGGGTTTGCGACCCTTTTCCGGGATGGGAAGCGGCTGCGCTACCCACTGCTCACCGTGGCAATGGAAATCAGCCTCAACGAGATCACCCACGCCATTGAGGTGCGGCCCCGGATGGAAGCCGATCCTGGGCTGGCCGCAGCCGCTCCAGCGCGCTCAGCCGTTCGTCACCTCCCGACACCCTGAGACAAGCGATCAGCTCGTTCGTCCATCCGTAGGGAGCCCCGGAGACCCGCTGCTCCTCCTCGACCAGCGCCTTCAGCTTATCCCGCAGATCACGGAGCTGCGCTGCGATGTCGGCGGAGTCCTCCCGTAGCGCGGGCAGCTTCCCTGAACTGATCGATTGCCGGATCTGCTCTGCCTCGGTCAGGTCCTTGTGCCCACCGAGGATCGTTTCAACTGCGGGCAGCCGCTCGAGCACTGGCAGGTTTGCATTCAGATAGAGCAGGTCGGCCCCAACTGACTTCCGCCACTCCCATAGCGGGTTTTCGACCTTCCGGCGCAGCCTTGGCGCCCTGTTGAAAGATGAGCTTGATCTGACTGCCATTCCGCGCGGTGCCGGCGCATCTGCAAGTAATTTCCGTAATTATCGCTTTTCAGATATTGGCGAACAGGCGCTGACCGGATGGATGAACCGGAACCTACTGATGGCTCAGGCGGCTGTAGCCGCGAACGTTGCCGAGCTAGAAATGCGATTAATCGCTAAGCTCGAGCCGCCGCTCAACCTGACCGGTTGGTCTAACCCACAGCGCGCCGCACTGAAGACTTTGCGAGCCAAATGCGCCGATGAAGCGCGTCGCCAGAGGACGTAGGAATGGAGCCCGGCATCCCTGTTCGCTGCTCTGGAAGGGGTGAAATTCGGCCGAGAAAAGCCCCTAATTCTGCCAATCAGCAGACTGGGTTTGGACACCTGCCCCAGTTCCAAAGTCAAAAACTGCGGGTCAGGTTGAACGGCCAACTATATGATATATCCCATAAAAACCTTAGCTTATGGAAAGCACCACAAGTCTCTGGTTCGCTCGAACGCGCTTATTGCTCCCAACAGTCCTTGGCAATTTCACTGACAGTTGGCTGTGCATTAGCGAGGGCTTGCTGGTCTGCTTTGCTCGTCTGGGATGCAGCGATTGCTTCAATACTCATTTGAGCTGCAATCGCACCGGCCGCGACCTCTTCAAGACGACGGAAATATTGAATATCCGCAATCATATGCCGTTCGCAGCCATGGCTGATAAGGACTACCGGCTGCACGTTTGCAAGGTGAAGAACCTCGTCGGTGTTAGTGCGAAACTGGCTCAGGGGGATCCTTGGATAATCACTCGGCATCGCTGACATCCCCGCTTCTCTTCGTGATCGGAGAATAGTAATATCTGTCGAGTTAACAAGGCTGCCGCTCCGTCGATTGCCTGACCCGGCTTCTTGCCCCTGGCATCGTCTACCCTCCGCTCCATGCTATCGCGCCAGTGGCAAAGTTTGATTGCAGGTGGTCAGACCCTTGGGGATGGTTGATCCGGTTCGTCGGTCGCAGCAGCGGGTGATCCGGCCCTTTGATCCAGGAGCGCGATGGGTGCAGATCCCGCTGGAACAGGCCCGCCAAGTTTGGCAAGCGAGGTTCGGGTTTTGGATGCCAACCATAGTTCTAGTGGGTAACTGTGTGGGGAAGACTCAAACTATAAACCCTTAATGTCTGAACCTAAACGATAATTCAATGAATTAAGGCGGACTCCGTCTCCGCCAGTATTAATGCCAGTAAGTTGTTTTTTAATAGAAAATTGCCCAATTATCAAACCGGCCTATTTGCAGTCCCACCTCTCGGTGGCATGACATATTGCTAGTAAGTCGGATCGCGTGTCATCTCGTACAGCAATGGAAGACAACGCTGTTGCGCGTCACGCGCCAACGACGGCACTTCGCTCCTTTTCGAATCAGACCAATCGCTTGGTGCAAGCGCGCGTCTGTGCATTGGGCAAAAAGCCTCAAAACGCGCCAAGGTCGTTTCGATGGCGGGCACATCACAGGCCTGTAAATAGAAAGAGCAGTGCCCCCAAAGGATTGCTCCCGGCGGAATCACGCCCCATACCCGATCGCCTGTGGCCTCAGCGCGCTACGTTTCGGCCATCCGCCACGGTCGGGCCGGCGCAAGTGCAGCGGTTTTTCTGACCCCGCCAGCCCGTAGCGCGGCGGCAACTTCGGTAACGTGGCGGCCATAGATTTCAGCGGTTCGCAGGTCGCTTAATGGGGGCGCGTCTTCGCTGGTCTGGTCGATGTTCGCTTGCGCCATGACCCCCAGATAGCCTGCCATGCGATTGAGATCGTCTTCGCTACCCTCGGTCGAATAGTTACCGCCGGTCATTGGCATGGGCACCCAGATCATGCCCATCTGCGCAGCGGCGACGACCAGATCGAGCATGCAGTTGAACTTGTCCCCGCCCCGCCCGGCTGAACAGGTGAAGCCGCCCGCAACTTTGTTGAGCCATAACCGCTCAAGCCAGATTTGACCTGCGAGCGATTCGATGAATTCCTTGAACCGGGCCGAGACGCTGCCGACATAGGTGGGACAGCCCAACAAAATGGCATCGCAGTCTTGCAGGTACTGCCAGTGATCGTCGACCGTCTCAACCGCGATCTGGCGCACGCTTGCGCCCTCGACCGATGCGGCCCCGGCCGCCACGCTTGCGGCCAGCCGCGCGACGTTTCCGCGAAAGCTGCTATGATATATGACAGCCACAGTGACGGACATTGGTTCCGCTCCGACTCAGAAGATAAAGCCGACTTCGATACCATAGGAGCGGCGATCACCCGGAGAAATGAATGAGCCGCCGAAATCGGGCGCTGGGATAACCTCGTCGAGATAGCGCGTCTGAAACAGGTTGTTGGCAAAACCAGTGATCCGCCACCGCTCGTTGCTGAGGCCCAAGCGCAAGTTGACCAGCGTGTAGGTATCGCGCTGCGAGCGCGACATATTGCTGTTGCCGAGGAATGCGGGAAGCCCGGCAAGGGGCAGGATCGCATTGAAGATGGTCGGCTGGTCGGACGTTTGCGAAGTGTGGAACCAAGTCGGGCCTGTCACGCGGACATCGGTTCGAGCCATGAACGTCAGCTCGTCGTTGACAGGGACGTTGATCTCCCCGCCGAAATTGAGAGTGTAGTCTGCCGTATAGGGTGCATTGCCGCCATCGGTATTCGGACGGGCCGAATTGCGAATGATCTTGCTGTCGTTCACATTTCCAGAGGCGTAAAGTGATAGCCAGCTCGCCACCCGCCAGTTGAGCGCCAGCTCGGCACCGAAGATGCGCACCTCATCAATGTTCGATACGACCCGCAAGATACCGAAATTGCCGACAAAGAACTCGAAGAACTGCATGTCCGAGATGTCGGTATAGTAGCCTGCCCCTTCGATGGTCAGCCTGCCATCGAACATTCGACCCTTGAATCCAGCCTCATAGGCGCTTGACGTTTCCTTGTCGAAGTTGTCCCTGATATTCAGGCCGGACCCGACGCCCTGGTTGTAGGTAAGATCGATGGCGGCCTGCGAACCCTGATTGTTGAACCCGCCCGATTTGAACCCGATCCCCCAGTCGGCATATAGCGACCAGTCAGGTGCAGGCTTGAACAGCAGCGAGACTTTGGGCTGGAGCTGGCCAAAGGTGCGCGACTGCGGGGCCAGCGTGCCGCCGTTCAGGAGGCCGACATTGAGCGGCGCGTTTCCACCAAGCACGAACTGATTGCGCAGCGTCGGGTCTACCAGATTGTTTACCCGGCGTTCCTCCCGATCATATCGCAGCGCAGCCGACAATCTCAACGCGTCACTGAAACTGTATTCGACAGAGCCGAATGCTGCGTAGGCATCGGTGTTGAACTCATCGTGCGACAATTGTTCGGTAGGGTTGGTAGAATCAGGGCCAGCGTAAAGCTGACGCAGCACACCCAGCCCGCGGTCATACGACAGATTAACCCCCACTTCGCGGCGCAGATTGAGATAGTAGACCCCTGCCGACCACTGCAATGGGCCGCCATTTTGCGAGGCGAGCCGCACTTCGGCGCTGATATCGCGTTGATTGCGAACCTGGTATTCTGCGCCATCGCAGGTAGTCGGCGAAAACGAGCTGATCAGCGATCCGTTGGGCACGAACAGGTTTGATTCGGGAACTTCACCGAGCACCTGCGGCGCTGGCAATTGGAAGCCGGCCGCGTTCAATTGTGCAACGCTATTTCGGCATTCCGGGGTTGTATTGAAAAACCCGAAAGCGGCTGCGGCGGCATCGGCCAACAAGTCCTGTTTGACGTCAGCATAAGCAACCCACCCGGTTAGCTTGGCCGAACCGAGATCAGCCACCATCCGCAGCGATGCTTCGGCGGTGCGCTGGTTGCCGTCTGAAGGAATATTCGATATGAACTGATAGGGTTGATCATTAACGTCGTTGTTGAACGCGGGGTTGATTGCCGCAAAGTTGGGCAGACCAAATACGACATTGAAGTTGATCGAGCCCGAACGGACTTCGCCGTATTTAGCCTTCACATCGAGTTCGACCGCATCCGACAGGTCACTCATCACCCGGGCGTTGACATTCCAGCCTTCATACTGGTCGATGGTAGCCCCGCGCGCGACCTCGATCGGTCCGTCGTTGCGATAGAACCCATCGGTGTGACGATAGTCGAACGAAAGCAGCGCCCCGGTGGTTTCTGACAACGGCCCGCTAATCGAGGCGAACAGCACCTGGGAGTCGTTGTTACCATAGCTTGCGCGCCCGCGTGCCTCAAGCCGGTCTCCCGGCCTGCGGGTCTGCATGACAACCGCCCCCGCCTGCGCGTTGCGCCCGTAATAGGCACCCTGCGGACCTTTGAGCACTTCGATCTGGACAAGGTCACCCTGGTCTTGATTGAGCGCCGACGTATTGGTCTTGAGGATGCCATCGACCACCAGTGCCACGTTCGGTTCGGCATCGCGCGCACCGTTAACGCCGCGGATATTGATCTGGGTGTCACCCACTTCGGCGGTGTTGGTGACGATGGTAACCCCCGCAATGAGGTTAACCGCCTGCTCGATATTGGTGATCCCGGCGGCGGTCAGCTGTTCGCCGGTCAGAACCGAAACCGACGCCGGGACATCGATAAGCCGTTCCTCGCTGCGGCGAGCAGTGACGATGATATCGGCTTGACCTGCTTCAGGGTCGGCAGAGCTTTGCGCATGGGCTTGTCCGGTTGCCCCGACCAGCGCCACGATCGATGCTGTGATTGCGAATTTGAACTTGCCCACGGTTGCCCCCCCTTGCGAACAAGCCGTAAGCATATGACCTAATAGATATGTGTCAACATCAAATATATCTGCGTTAGACCAGCTGCCCAATGTGCTGTCTTGCCTCGCATACGCTGGCGATGATCGCGCTTTCGTTGCGGCGAACACGAAACGTCGGTCCGCCGATACCGATCACAAGGGGTTCAGGCGCGCCGGCGGGATCAATCGCGGCCGCAACCGCGCCGGCGTCGGGCAGCCAGCGATCATAGCCAATGCAATAACCGCGCAGCCGGGCGCCGGTAACTTCGTGCTCAAGCTCGGCCTGATCGAGCGGTGCGCCCCCTGCGCGCTCGTAACGCGCATAGAGATGCGCGATCCGTTGGTCGTCGAGCGCGCCAAGCATTGCCAGACCGACGACGCTCGAAAACAGCGGCGCGGTCGTGCCTGTCTCAACATTCAGCGAGATTGCCTGGGGTCCAGGGATCACGGCAATAGCGGTCAGCTGTGTCCCGATCCTTGCCCACAGGCATACCGTTTCTCCCGTCACCTCCTGCAACGCATGCAGGGCCGCATCGAGGGCCGGATCGTCGAGATAGCCTTCGATGAGCCAAGAGCCGAGATGAAACACCTTGAGCGTGGGGTAATAGAGCATCGTCTGCTCGTCATAACGCAGATATCCGCCAGCGATCATGCTGCGCAGCAGGACGTTAGTGCTTGATCGCGGCATCGATAACGCATCGGCGAGGGCGCGCGCCGAGATGGGGCGGCGCTGCTCGCGGAACACTTCCAGGATCGCCATCGCGCGATCGGCCGACTTGACGCCATCGGAAACCGGCAGCTGGGTGATGTCAGACATGAAAGTTTTTCCGCAACCTTGAACACATTTGTGGATGGATCACATTTATTTATGTGCTACCAATGGACTGATAGCACGATTGGAGAGCCGCATGTCCAGAGCATTATCGGTTGCCGCTGCGCATGTCGCGCCCGTTTTCATGGACCCCGGCAAATCCGCTGCCAAGGCGGCCGAATGGATCGCCAAGGCCGCAGCGCAGGGTGCGCAACTGATTGTCTTTCCCGAAGTGTTCCTTCCCGGCTTTCCCTATTGGATCAACCTCTATTCGCCGCTGGTGCAGGTCGACATGAACCTGCGCTACCAGGCGGCTTCGGTCGACGTCGACGGTCCCGAGATCGCCGTGATCCGCGAAGCGGCTGCGGCGCACGGTATTGCGGTGGTCATGGGGATCAGCGAGCGTCCCGCCGGCCAGCATACCTGTTTCAATAGCGCAGTGTTCCTCGACCGCGACGGCACTCTGCTCGGCGTCCACCGCAAGCTCAAGCCGACTTATGCCGAACGCTATATCTGGGGCGAAGGTGACGGATCGTCTCTGTCGGTGTTTGGCAGCACGGTGGGGCGCATCGGCGGGCTGGCCTGCTGGGAGCATACCATGAACCTCGCGCGCCAGTCGCTAATAGAGGACGGCGAACAGATCCATGCCGCGCTTTGGCCAGCACTCTCGACGATGGCCGGGTTCGAGGGCGTGGCCAATGACCAGATCGAGGCAATGATGCGCAACCACGCGCTCACCGGGCAGACTTTCGTGATCTGCGCGTCCAGTCCAGTAACGGACGAAATGCTCAAATACCTCGATCGCGAGATAGGCCCTCAAGACATGCTTAAAGCAGGCGGCGGCTGGAGCGCCGTCATCCATCCGTTCACGCCAATCCTGGCCGGACCTGTATCAGGCGAGCATGAGGAGCTCGTCATTGCCGAAATCGATCTCGCCGCGATAGCCGAAGTCAAGTTGTGGGTCGACAGCACGGGGCACTATGCGCGGCCCGACGTGCTGCAATTGCGGCTCAACCGCTCTGCCATGTCGGGACTGGATGACAGCACGACATGAGCGGCGCCATCGACATCGTGGTCAACCTGTTCGGCCCGGAAGAAATCGCCAACGGCCAGACGGGGTTCGATGCCGCTTTCATGGATCAGGTGCGCATGCCGGCCGCGATGCGCGCGGGCATCGGCGCGGACGATTATGTCCGGATCATGGACGAGGCCAAGGTCGAGCATTCGCTGCTGATAGCGGTGCGGGCGGGCGATCCGCAGTGGCGGGGCTCGTTCGAAATTCCCTACGAGCAGGTGGCGCGCTGGTGCGATCGCCATCCAACACGCTTTTCAGGCTTGGCAGGCGTCGATCCGACCCGGGGCATGGCCCAGCTGCGCGATCTGGAACGCGCAGCGGCACTGGGCTTCGTCGGCGCCCATGCCTATCCGCACTGGTTCCGCCTCGCGCCGGATGCAGCGCAATGGTATCCGATCTACGCCAAATGCTGTGAGCTCGACCTGCCCTATATGCTTCAGGTCGGGCAGAACCTGATCTATCAGCAGCACGTGCGCCTGCCCTCGGTGGCACGCCCGATCCTGCTCGATCAGGTTGCCATCGATTTCCCGGATCTGACGCTGATCGGCATTCATGTCGGCACGCCTTGGGCCGACGAGATGATCGCAATGGCGTGGAAGCATGAACGTGTCTTCATCGGCATTGATGCTTATGCGCCCAAGCATCTGCCCGCCAGCCTGGTCCGCTACATGAATAGCTACGGCAGTCACAAAGTCCTGTTCGGCACAGACTGGCCCGTGATCGATCCCCGGCGGGCGGTTGCCGAAATCACCGAACACAGGCTTCGGCCAAGCGCCTATGAACAGGTGATGCGGGCCAATGCCTTGCGCGTGTTTCCCAAGATGGCGGCGCGTATGGAGATCGGTCGATGACTGCGCAGGTGAGTCAGCCGCTTACGCTGGGGCGCGGCATCCGTGCGGCAGCGGCACGCCAGCCGGACAAGATCGCCATCCGTTTCGGCGGCAGCACCATGACCTATGCCGAGCTGATTGAGAAGGCATCGCGCCTTTCCGCATTACTCGCGCAGAATCATGGCGTTGCCCCCGGCGACAGGGTTGCACTTGTCGCGCGAAACTGCCCCGAATACGTTGTCATCCTGATGGCCGTCTCGGATCTCGGTGCGGCCTCGGTGCTGATCAATCCCCGCCAGACAGGCACGGAGGTGGCCACCATCATCGCCGATTGCGAGCCCAAACTGGTGATCGTCGAGGACGATCTTGCGACGCAAATTGACCGATCGGGATGGGCCACGAGCACAATCGCCGCGCTGTTCAAACCGGAGCTTCTGGACTGCTGGAGTGATGCAGCACCGAGCGATATGGCGCGGGAACATGAACCGTTTGCCATGCACTACACCTCGGGCACGACCGGGCAGCCGAAAGGCGTCCCGATTTCGCATCGCAGCCGCACGCTTTCCTTCTTGGGGATGGCGAGCGAGTATGGCTGCTATGGCCCGGACGATCATTTTCTCGCGGTTGCGCCACTGTGTCATGGCGCCGGTCTGGCCTTCGCGTTGGCTGCGCTTTACACCGGGGGCTGCGTCACGCTGATCGATCAATTCGATCCGCAGGAACTGATCAATGTGATCACCCAGTCCGGCATCACCGGACTATTCCTGGTGCCCACCCATTTCAAACGCATCTTCGCGCTCCCCGATGCCGCGCTCGCAGAATTGCGCCACAACCGCCTCAAGGCGCTGATCTCAAACGCCGCACCCCTGCACCAGGCCGACAAGGAAAGGGTCATCGACCTGTTCGGCGAGGGGCGTTTGTTCGAATGTTACGGAGCCACCGAGTCCGGAATCATAACCAATCTGCGCCCTGACATGCATCGCCAGAAGCACGACTGTGTCGGCACACCCTTCGTTGCCACGGAAGTCGAGTTGCGCGGTGAAGACGGTACCCCGGTAGCGGATGGCGAAGTGGGCGAGTTGTTCAGCCGCTCGCCCTATCTGTTTGACGGCTACTGGCAGCGTCCCATGGAAAACACCGAGGGGATTGTTGACGGTTGGGTCTCGGTCGGTGACCTGGCGCGCCGCGATGCCGATGGCTTTTACTATATCGTGGACCGCAAGAAGGACATGATCATCAGTGGCGGCATCAACATCTATCCGCGTGAGATCGAAGCCGTCCTGCTGCAACATCCCGCCATTGCCGACGTCGCTGTGATCGGCCTTCCCGATCCGCTGTGGGGTGAGGCAGTCCACGCCGAGATCGTATTGCGCGGCGACAATCCTTTGTCGCTCGAAGACATCAAGCAATTCAGCGGAAACCAGTTAAGCGCCTACAAATTGCCCAAAAGCATCAGCCTGGTGGATGAAATCGCGCGCAATGCAAATGGCAAAATCCTGAAGACTGTTTTGCGGCAAAAGTATGGAGACCTATATATACCTGCTTGACTCAGCCAAGAATTACGCCTCCAAATCATCGTAAAACGCTTTGATGAAGGCCATACTTTTTCCGTGATCTTGCAGCCCCCACGCACGTCCTTAGCGTATGGCTGATAGATGAAATTCGACTTGCTCGATTTATATGACTTGAGGTTGCGGATGAGCTGCGAAAACTTGGAATTCTTGCGGCTTTCGTTCGTTGCCAAATGATAGTCTGAGAGCTTGATATAATCAGGCAGGGCCTCAATCATCGCGGATGTTGTTATCGTGCCATCCGGCTGCACTGAAAGAACCAGCGGGGCATATTTCCAAAGGTCTTTGGTAAGGTCCACCTCCACGGGGGCAGTTTCGCTGGGTGCGGTCAACGGCTGCTCCAACAGCTTTTGAGGCTCAACACGCGCATCCGCTGCTGCTTGCGTTCAAGCCTTGTGATCTTCCTCACATCCTCGGTAACCGGCAGATTCTCCGGCATGAACCACGCGGTCTTTTGCGTGACGCCGATATCCTTGGCGAGCTGAGTGCTGGCGATGCCCTTTTTGTGGCTGGTGATAAGCCACACCGCGAGCATCCACTCACGCATCCCGATTTTGCTATCCTCGAAAATGGGGATGGCGCGCATCATCTGAATGAGGCTGCTGAATTGCTGTTGCTTAAGAGCGTTCTGTTCCATGCCTCCTGATCGCGCAGAAATCAGATTGGGCCAAACAAGTATATAGGCCCCATAAGATTGGCACCCCACCTTAGCCGTTGCTAGCGCAGCCCATCCTCGCCCTTGATCTGGCAGGCCTCGATCCCACCCAGCCGCGCGTGCAGGCGGCCGCGGGTGGCAGCCGCGAACAGCAGCAGGATTTCATCAGGGCCTGGTGCGTCAGGCAAAGCTATGGTCACAGTGTCGTAATGCGAACGCACATAGAGCGCGTCCTTGTGTGCGAAGGGGATGTCGATCGGCGTTCCGGGACCGCCGCGCTTGCCGGTTGAGGGGATCCACGCCTTGCCCCCGCCCAACGCTGACCGCAGCGGATTGGCGAAATCGGTCGTGAGGAAGGCGTTACCATGCTCGTAGTCGCCGTTGGTTCCCACTACGCAGGCCTTACCATAGCTTTCTGCAGCAAGTCCGCCGAGACTCTCCACCAACCGCCGACCGAATTCGTGCCCCAGCGCAACCGAGGCACGGATCGCGGGGGTCATGTCGGCCTCGAACCGGCCAGCGAACGGATTGCGCACCGCCGCCCCGATCACCACCCGCACCAACGGGGCATCGCCATCGGCGCGCTGACCGCTTTCGGTTGCCAGGGTTTCGTCCCGGAAGCTGTACCACTTCCTGATGTGCAGATCATTGAAGGTGGGTTCGTAGGTCATGACAGGTGTCCTCGCATTTGGGAATGAAGCTTGGCGGCCGGCTGTAGTGATGCTGCGATCTCGGCCACCCATGCCATCAGCCGGCTGTCGGCATCGGGGCGGGCGATGATCTGAACAGCAGTCGGCAGGCCGCTTTGTGTGGGGAGCGGCACGGCCACCACCGGCGCGCCGACGAGCGAGATCGGCTGGGTGTAGACGCCAAGGCTGGCCCGTAGGGGAGGGCCGCCACCAGGGCCGGCCTCGTCGAGCTTGTGCGCCAGCGGCGCCACGCAGGGCGCTGCCGGAGCGAGCAACAGGTCATGCTCGGCAAACAGCGTTGCGAATTCGCGTGTGGCCGCCTGCTGAACCGCGCGGGCCCTTTGCACCCATGCGGGCGGGACGAGCGCGGCGGCAGCCAGTCGGTGCCGGGTCTGATCGTCGAACGCCTCCGGTTGCACCGTCAGCTGCGCGCGGTGCGTTTGTGCCGCTTCCTCTGCAACCAGCACATAGGCTGCGCCGCGCGCAGCCCCAGCCCACGGCACGTCAAGTACCGCCCGCGCACCGACTTTGCGGGCAAAGCCGTCCACCGCATCCAGCACATCACGATCGCACCCGTTGCGAAAATAGCCGCCAAGCAAAGCGACGCGCAGGCCTGCGCCGTCCCTCACGCGATCCTTGCGTGTCAGCACATCGAACACGCGCGCCAGCATCGCGGCATCACGGGCGAGCAGCCCCGGCCGGTCGAGCGTCGGTGACAGCTGTTGCATGCCGCCTGCATCCAGCCAGCCGGCGCTGGGCTTGTAACCATAGACGCCGCAGAAAGCGGCGGGCACACGGATCGAACCACTGGTATCGCTGCCTAGCGCAAATGGCACCAACCCTGCCGCGACAACCGCCGCCGATCCGCCCGACGACCCACCGCAGATCCGTTCCGGGTCGAATGGATTGTGCGCTCTGCCAAAATGCGGATTGTTCGTGACGAAGCCATAGGCCAGCGGGTCCATGTTGGTCGTGCCGCACAGCTGAGCGCCGGAATTCGCCAGTTGGCGGATCAATGCTGCATCGCTTGCCGCCGCAGCGCGGCACGCCAACGCCGTGCTACCCGCAGTGGTGACCGATCCGGCAACGTCGAACAGATCTTTGGCGAAATAGGGCACCGACGCGAGCGGACCTGCCGATGATGGCGTGCAGCGATCCACCGCCACCGTCCGCACAAGCCAGTTGTGCTGGCGCGCTGCGGCCAGAAGCTGCACGTCAATCACCTTGCGCCCCATCTCCGTCGTCTGCGACTGGCGGCGCATCGAACAAGTCAGCCATGGCGGCCAGCACCTGCCAATGGCCTGCGATGGCTGATGCCTCGCCCACAAGGCGGCCGAGCCCGGCGGCCTGCAACCGGCGCTCCACGTCGCCGGGCGGGGTATGCTGCCTGCGCTGCTTCATGCCCTACGCCTCCCCGCCCGCCAGCTGGCGCTCAATCCTCAAACAGGAACTTGAGCGAGGCAGCGGTGAAGGCTTCGGGATATTCAAGCATCGCCCAGTGTCCGCAGCGCGGCATGATGTAGCCCCAGCTGTTTTCGATCAGTTCCAGCAAGCGATAGGCGCTGGTGAGGGGGACAACGGCGTCATCCTTGCCATGGAGCACCAGCGCCTTGTGCTTGAGCCTGGCGATGAAGGCATCGGGCCGATGCAACCCGCGCTGCTCGCCGATCCAGCCCATGAAGGCTGAATAGCCCTTGCGCACGTCGGGGTCGATCGAGAGCTGATGGCGATAGCGAATGAGATCATCGGAAGGCTTGAAATCGGGGTTGGCGAGCGAGCCGATGATCCGCCGGATGCCAGCTTCCGTGAAATCATACTCCGTGAGCGCCTTGAGCGGCGTGATGATGCCCGTCTCGATTCCCGCGGAGCCCATCAGCACCACCTTGTCGACCTTGTCCGGAACCAGCTGTGCTGCGCCGATTGCTGTCAGGCCGCCAGTGGAATTGCCGACCAGATTGACCTTGCCCGGATAACTCAGCGCCGTGATGAAGTCGGCCAATTGCCGGTCGCGCGCATCCTGCGAATAGACGAAGTCCGCCGGGTCGGGCACGTCCGACCGGCCAAAGCCGACCAGGTCGATCGCGATCGCATGGCAACGCTCGGCAAACAGCGGCAGGCAGCTGCGCCAGTTGCCCCAGCAATCAGCCCCCGCCCCGCCGCCGTGGATCAGAATGGTCGGCACGCCTTCCCCCATCTCGACATAATGGGTGACAATGCCGCCAGCATCGAGATAGCGGCTGGGCAGCCGCGCGGCTTCGACACTGTTGGACGCATCGATCGCGACCATGCGGCCATGCGTCAGAACAGGGGTTGCTAGGGTCATGGGTGGCTTCCTTCTCCACGTTCGTGGGGCAGCAGATGGCCCCAGATCTTGGTTGCGTTGTATGTGCGGACGTCCCATTCATCGTCATCGTCGATAAGCACGCCGCCGGTGCCGATTTCGATGCCGAAGCCCGATGGGCCGACGAAATAGAATGACGTAGTCTGGTCGTTGCCATGCCGGCCAAGCGTCATGATGACCGGCAGCTTGCGCCGCAGCACTTCGTCATAGGCGCGGCCGACATCGTCGATGCTGCCGACCTCGATCATCAGATGATTGGTCTGGCCGCCATGGTGGCCGAGCGATTCATTCATCAGCGCCAGCGAATGATGGCGCGGGTTGCAGCGCATGAAGGTCGCATCCATGTCCGCCCACAGGATGTAGTCCGATACCTTGAAGCCGAAGACGTCGCGGTAGAAATCGACCATCTGTCGGTAGTTCTTGCAGTGGCGCACGATGTGACCGAAGCCGATGCGTCCGGCGTTGAAGCCGGAGATCGGCAGGCTCGGGCGGACCGGGCGGCCATCCTGGACCGGCCGGACGTAGAGCTCGTTGGCATAGCCTTCCGGGTCGCGGAACTTGACCATCGCGCCAACCTGACGTTCAGCACATTCCTCGGGGGTGCCGCGGCCGATCAGCAGGCCGAGCGCCGCCAGTTCCCCCTCCAGCCGTTCGAGTTCGGCATCGTCGGTCACCTGCCAGCCGGCCCACAGCACATCATCGACGTCACCCGGCTGCAGCGCGATGCGGTGATGCATCCCGTCAAGCCGCAGATAGCGTGCGCCGTCTTTTCCTGCCTCCTCGCGCACTTCTGCACCAAGTATTCCTGTCGCCGTATCGAGCCAGGCCGCCATATCGGTGACGCTGATTGCAACATATCCCAGTTGAATTACTGACATGATCGTCGCGTCTCCAAAGGATGCCGAACTTCTTCAATATCATCGGCAGATAGGCGCGGGCTAATGAGCTAAACAAGCCTCAACCGGTGCCCGAAAGAGGCTGATGGTTGCTTTGTTGCGCGATTCTGTTGGTCGTTGCGCGATCCTGTTCATGCTCTCACGCAATGGCGCGGTAAGTCGGATGCCGGAACACCAGACACCACCAGCAAAGGCAGAGAGAGATGGCAAGTCTCAACCCGACGACGGTCAGCGTTACTACGGCGCTGCGGCAGGACATCTACGAGCAGGTTCTGGATCGTTTCGGTTTCGACCGGAAACCCGATCCCAGCATCGAAACGCTCAACGCGATCTACAAGGCGTGGTGCCGCCGCATCGGTTACGACAATGCCCTCAAACGGATCTATATCGAGGAACAGCAGACCGGGCCTTTTCCTGTCATGAACCCGAACGATTTCCTCGCAAGCTGGATGCGGCACGGCACGTCCGGCAGCTGCTGGCCTTCGGCCGAGGCGCTGTTCGGCGTGCTGGAGCTGACCGGGTTCATCCCGGAACGGGTCGCGGGCCAGATGCTCGAATGCAACGATCCGATGAACCCCAATCACGGCGCGCTGATCGTCCATCTCGACGGGCGGCGCTTCTACATCGATCCGGGCATCGGCGCCGAGGAGGCCCTGGAGCTGATCGACGGCCAGCCGAGCAAGACCGACAGTCGCGCCTTCGGCATCTGGAATACCGGTGATGGTCATGTCTGGTGGCGACCGGGACATTCCCGCCGCGCGATCGAAATCGTCATGGACCTCCATCGGCTGTCTTATGATTTCTTCGCCTATCGATACGAGAAAACGAAGGAGTTCAGCCTTTTCAACACTACCCTCTATGTCCGCCGCAACCGCGATGACGGCATCCTGACCTATGGGCGCGGCAATATCCTGCGGGTCGACCCGCAGGGCGAGCTTACGGCCGAACCGATCGAGCCCGCCGCCGTCCCGGCCTTTCTGATCGAGCAGATGGGCTTGTCGGAAGAAATCGTCAGCCGCATTCCGCTGAAGGACGAAGAGGGGGCGAAGTTCGAATGAACGCGCTCCATGATCCCGCGCTGGTGCAGCCCATGCGTGATTGGGACCACCTGATCCAGCATGACCGGGTGCACCGTTCGATCTACACCGACCCGGCCTATTTCGGCGAGGAGATGACCAAAGTCTTCGGCGGGCTGTGGACCTATCTGTGCCATGACAGCGAGCTGCCGACGATCAACAGTTTCAAGCGCGTGCGCATGGGGCTGCGACCCCTGATCGTCACCCGCGACCGTGCAGGCCAGTTCCACGCGCTGTTCAACCGCTGTGCCCACCGGGCTGCCACCGTCTGCCAGGAAGCCGCCGGCACGGCCAGCCGGTTCACCTGTGCCTATCACGGCTGGACCTATCGCAATGATGGCTCGCTGCTCGCCGTCGCGCACCCCGGCGGTTACGGCGATACGCTCGACAAGAGGGCGCTGGGGCTGAAGAAGGTGCCCCGGATCGAAAGCTATCGCGGGTTCATCTTTGGCACGCTCAATCCGCAGATGCCGCCGCTTGCCGACTATCTGGGCGAAGTGCGCCGCTATCTCGATTATTTCATCGATCGGGCGCCGGGACGCGAGCTGGTGGTGCAGGCGGGCGCCTATCGCGGTGTGTTTCACGGCAACTGGAAGCTGGCGTGGGATAACGCCGCAGACGGTTACCATCCCTCCTTCGGTCATCGGTCGCTGTTCGAGATGACCCGCGTGCGCAACGGGTCCGACAAGGGGGGCACGCATTTCGCCCGCGATCCCGACGATTCGCCGATGTATTGCAAGGCGTTTCCTTACGGACACGGACTGCTGTATCAACGCGCCGGGATGGGACCATCGCTGTGGCAAAGGGTGCGCCCCACCCCTGGCAGCGAAGTGATCGCCGATCAGCTGATCGCGGAACTGGGCGAAAAGGCAGCTTTCGAAGCGCTGGAAGGCGCGCCAGGCGCGGGGATCAATCTCAACATCTTCCCCAACCTGTTGATCATCGGCAATCAGATCCAGGTCGTCGAGCCGCTGGCGCACGACAAGACCCAGCTGACTTGGCACGCCACCAAGCTCGACGGCGCGGCCGAGGGTGTCAACCAGCTGCGTATGCGCATCGCAGAGGACTTTCCCAATTTTGGCGAGGTCGACGATATGGAGACCTTCGAACGCTGCTGGGAAGGCCTGCAAGCGCCCGAAGCCGAATGGGTGATGATGCACCGGGGGCTTCATCGCAGCGCAAGCGCAGGTCCGGATGCGGACGGGGTTCAAACGGTGAGCGCCACCGATGAAGCCCCGATGCGCAATTACCTCAAGGCCTATCGCGCCATCATGGAAAGCGAGGTTCCCCTTGTCGTCGCTGATTGATCGCACGAGCGCGCCGGTGCGCTATCTGACGGACGCCTATTACGACGCGTTGGTCGCCTGGCGCGATGCCGCGATCAGTCTTGGTGCGGGTGTTGGCGGGTCGGTGCGCGACGAATGCATTGCGCTCCTCCACCATGAAGCACGCCTGCTCGACACGCGCCGGTTTGCCGATTGGTTGGGGCTTTATGCGCCGGACTGCGTTTACTGGGTGCCGGCCGAACCGCTGGCCGACCCGCGCAAACAGGTAAATGTCGCCTTCGACGATCGCAGGCGGCTGGAGGATCGCATCATCCGGCTGGAAACCGGGTTTGCGCACAACCAGATGCCTGACCGGCGGATGCGGCGGCTGGTCGGCAATATCGAGGCCTTTCCCGCCGCCGATGGCCGAAGCTGCCGGGTGCTCGCCAACGAACACGTCTTCGAACACCGCACCGGCAAGGCACGGATCGACTACGTCGCGGGGCTTGATTACTGGCTGGTGCGCGATGACGCGGGTTGGAAGATCAAGGTCAAGCGCGTCATGCTCATCGACAGTCTGGATGGCCTCGACACCCCAACCTTGCTCTAGGGAAAGGCGTGCTGTTTCTTTATCACGCGCGGTTGTCGCCCTGCGTTTGGAACGTGCGGCTGACCTAAATCCGCTCACCCGCCCGCCGCAGCGTTGCTGAGGGGGCTTCGTCGTAGCGTTGGCGATAGGCGGCGGCAAAGCCGCTCAGATGCTGGAAGCCGAGTTCGAAGGCAATGTCCGCCACGGTCCGGCCGGGCTCGGCCGTCATCAGCCGTTTGCGCGCCTGTGCCAGTCTGAGGTCGAGAAAATAGCGTCCCGGCGCGATACCGCGGAAACGCTGGAAGCCGAGTGTCAGCGTGCGCGGCGAAACGCCAGCGACAGACGCCATTTCCTCCAGCCGGACTTGGCGTTCGAGATTGTCGCGCAGAAACCGGTCGGCCCGTTTGACGTAAGCCGGCACCGGCCCATCATCCTGATGCGCGATCATCTCCTGATGGCTACCCGGTTGCAATCGGAGCAGGGATGTCAGGAGCGTCTGTTCCAGCGCATTGCCGATCAGATGATCATCGCTCAGCGGGTTTGCGGCGCTTGCATCGCAGAGCATATAGCGCACCAGATCGAGAAAGCTCTCCATGGCCGGACTGTCGAGCTTCATTGCCAGATCGAAATCAATCTGCGTCGTGCACGGACGCCCACTGAGCTGGCGCAGATGCGCATGCAGCCGTTCTTTCGGGATCTGGATCGCGGCCACCACGCTTTCGGGTTGCCACCAGAAGCGGTAGGGCCGGTGTGGCGCACAGATCGCGCCGCGGTTCTTATCGATGATCATGTGCCCCTCGCTGCTGGTCAGTTCGCACTGGCCTGCGAGGTTGAGGTGGATCAGGTAGAAGCTGTCGAGCGCGCCCGGATCGATCATCACGCTGCCGCCGTATTCCAGCAAGTTGACGGCCAAATGCCCGATGCGTGTGCGGCGCAACACTGTGTTGAGCTCACTCCGGCCATCAAGAAAGCAGATATCGTGCGGCTTGAAATAGCGCGTGATCTGCTGGCGGACCTCGTCGACATTGGTTGACGAGAACGCCACGTGATTGGCCAGTAATTTCTGGTCGGCAGGCATCCCATCGCCCCCTTTCGGCAGTCGCAGTCTATCTGTGTCCCCGCACCGGGCAAGCAGCATTTGTCAGGCGGTCACGAGTTCAAGATAATATGCTGTAAATGTTTTTAAAAAGGCATGTTGAAAAGTATAACCTGACTTGCAGGCAGATTCCTCGCCGCAGTTTTGGTCCTGGCTGCACGACTCCAATACGCCTCACACCTACAGGGCATCCCCATCCCAGCTTCCCCTGACATAATGAGGGAGACTGCTGTTTTCCTTTAACATTCGGGAAGCACCGCAAGTGGGCTTGACTAACGTTGTAACAAAGCTATCTTAAAAAGCTAGGGGTCACATCAATTCGAGGGGGAATTGCATTGCCACACCAATCAGTCCGACTGCTCGCACTCACCATTACCGGCGCGACAAAGGTCGCGCTCCTCGGTTCAGCGGCGACGCTTGCGTGTCATGCGGCGCCAGTGTTTGCGCAGGATGGCGGTGCAGCGCCCGCCGCGTCCGAAGAGACGCAGTCGGCAGGCGTTGAGCAGATCGTCGTCACTGCCCGTCGCCGCGAGGAGCGGCTGCAGGATACGCCGATCTCGATCACGGCATTCTCGGAAGCAGGTATCGAGGCGCGGCAAATCCAGCGGGTGTCCGGCATTGCGCAGCAGACCCCCGGCTTTACCTTCGAAGAGGCATCACCGATCTCCGGGTCGAGCGCCGTTGCCGTAATGTTCATTCGGGGGATCGGGCAGGTCGAGTCCATCCCGACGGTAGACCTCGGCGTGGGTCTTTATGTCGATGGCGTCTATCTTGCCCGCTCTGTCGGAGGTGTGCTCGACCTGGTCGATCCAGAAAGGGTGGAGGTCTTGCGCGGTCCGCAGGGCACCTTGTTCGGACGCAACACGATCGGCGGGGCGGTGTCGATCACCAGCAGGCGCCCGGACGAGGTATTCGGCGGACAAATCAGCGCGCTTTATGGGACCGACAACCATGTCGTGCTGCGCGGTTCGATCAACACTCCCATATCGGACCGTGTCTTTTTGAGAACGTCGGGTGCCTACACCCATCAGGACGGATACGTGGACAAGCCGGCAAACGGACGGGATACGGGCGATCAGAACCGTCTTTCGCTGCGCACTCACTTGCGCCTTGAGGCCACCGACAGCTTCAACATCGATGTAATCGGCGATTACACGCGTGAGCGGACCAACGGTGCAGCATACGTTCTGCTCGACACTAATGCGACAGGCCTTGCACCAGTATTCCCGGATGGCAGCCCCACTCCTTTTCCGCAGGACAGCAAGGCGGGCCTGTTTCCGTTTTTCTTCAACGAAGTGATCAATGCTGCTCAATGCGGCAGCGTGCCGCCGCCGCCCAGCCTGCCGGTTTCAAATCCGCCGCAAACCCGGAATTGCTTCGGGCAGCAGTGGGTTTCGCCCGGTCTGGACACGGACTTTTCCGACATCGATAATTTCTCCCATCTCGATATCTGGGGCGTTTCGATGACCATGGAGTGGAACCTTGGCCCGCTCCTGCTGAAATCGATCACTTCCTATAGAAAAACCGAGGCCGCTTACAATATCGATCAGGATCATACTCCGCTTCTTATCGCGGAAGTGAACTCGGTAAATAATCAAGATCAGTTCACACAGGAATTGCAGATCCTTGGTGAGGCTTTCAATGAAAGACTGAATTACATTGTGGGCGCGTTCTATTTCAAGGAAACTGCGGAAATTTCGGAGAATGTGACGTTCTCTCCGGTTGATTTCATTAGCGGTGGTGACATCGATAATGATAGCATCGCGTTCTTCGCCCAAGGCACCTTCGACTTGACGGATGCGCTCAGCATCACAGGTGGCATACGCTATACCAAGGACCGCAAGCGTTTCCTGCCCGTGCAGTCTGTTGGTGTGAACAGCCTCGGCATTCCGGTCGGCCTGCCTCTCGTGAACATCATCGTCAACGGTGTGCCCGTCCCTGCGCCTGAAGATCGACTGACCTTCAGCCGCTGGACCCCGATGGTGAACCTTTCCTACAAGGTTGCACCCGATGTGTTGCTCTATGCCAGCTACTCCGAAGGGTTCAAATCAGGCGGGTTTACTCAGCGTGTGTTCCCGCCGATCACGCTCGCGGAAGGCGAAACCGTGGGCGATGAACTCGGTTTCGGACCGGAGATCGCCAAAGTCATCGAAGGCGGTTTCAAAGCCGATCTGTTCGACCGGAAGGTCCGCCTGAACGGCGCCGTCTACCGCACTGATTACACCGGCGTGCAGGTAACGGTACAGAATGTGTCCGTCGCCCCGGTCATTCTCAACGCCGCCTCTGCCGAAATCCTCGGAGGTGAGCTTGAGGCGATCTTCGTGCCGGTATCCGGGGCTGAACTGAATCTCGCGGTCGGCTACATCGATGCAGAATACAACGAAATCGCTCCTGGAGCGCAGGTCGAGGTTGCGGATCGGTTCATCAAGACGCCCGAATGGACGCTCAGCGGGGGGGCATCCTACCAGTTCTTCCTTGGCGGTGACTGGTCGATGACTCCGCGGGTCGACTGGGCCTATCGGTCGCGGGTCGAAAACGATTCGATCAACTCTCCGCAGATCTCTCAGCCGGGTTTCCACCGTCTCGATGCAGGTGTGACGATTGCCAACGAAACGGGCCTGGCGATCATCGGACGGCTTGTGAACATCACCGATGAACGGTTCATCACCGGCGCATTTTCGGACGACATCAGCCTCGGCCTATCCGAAGCGGTGCTCGATCGCGGCCGACAGTGGTCCATTACCGTAAGACAGGAATTCTGACCGACCGATATCGCAATGTCGATCACGGGCAACGTCAGTAATCGCAGGGCCGCCGCTGGCCGTGTCGGTGATGAGTGCAAGGCGGCCGTGGCCGGGTTGAAGGAAATCAGCCGATGAAGATCGCGCTCGTCAACATCAAGACAATAGTCACCGGTGACTGGCGCGATCCGCTGGTCCCCGGTGACACCATCCTGTGCGAAGACGGCATCATCACCCGTGTCGGCACGGCATCGGCACAGGAGGTGGAGGCGTGCGATCTGGTGATCGATGCCGGCGGGGCGACGGCGCTGCCGGGGATGATCGACAGCCAGGTGCATGTCGTGTTCGGCGATTACACGCCGCGGCAGAAGACTGTCGGCTTTCTCGAATCCTATCTGCATGGCGGCGTTACGACTGCGATCAGTGCGTCTGAAGTTCATTTGCCCGGGCGTCCGAAGGATTCCGCTGGGGTCAAGGCTCTGGCGGTCTGCGCGCACAAGCACTGGGAGAATTATCGGCCCGGTGGCATCAAGGTGTACGGCGGGTCGATCATCCTTGAGCCTACCCTCACCCCGGAAGATATTCACGAGGTCGCAGCCCACGGTGTTCGCCTCGCCAAGGCCGGGTTTGGCGCGTTCAAGAACCCTATGGACTACGCGCCCCTGATGCGTGCGGCGCGCGAGGCCGGCATGATCACCAATGTGCACACCGGCGGCGCGTCTATTCCCGATGCTTTGCCAGTCATCAAGGGCGAGCATCTGCGGGCGATGAACCCGCATGTCTCGTTTCACATCAATGGTGGCCCGGTTGCCATGCCGGACGAGGACTTCGAACCGATTATCGCCGAGACCGAGATCGCCGCGCAGGTGTGCATCGCGGGCAATCTCAGGACCATGTTCCTGACGGCTGATCTATGCTGGAAACACAATGCATACGACCGCTTCCTGATCGCTACCGATACCCCCACCGGATCGGGGATCATGCCGCTCGGCATGGTCTATACGATCACTTATCTCGCCGCGCTTCGGAACAGTGTGCCGCCGGAAGTCTGGATCGCGGCAGCCACGGGTAACAACGCGGAGATATATCGGATCAACACGGGCAAGATCGAGGTCGGCCGAACCGCTGACATTCTGATCGCCGATCAGCCGCTGGGCGGCAGCCAGCCGGACCTGCTGTCCTCGCTCGCCCATGGCGATATCTACGGCTTGGGCGCGGTGATTGCCGGGGGCGAACCGATTTTCGTCGGCAAAAGCCGCAACACACCGCCGCCGACACGCATGGTGCAGGTTGTCTCTAGCCGTTTGGGGCGCGACTTTGAGTCACGTCGTAATTGACTTCGACATATACCTTTGCTACAAAGGTATATGTCGAATCGCCGGGGAGTGTGATGGTCTTGTCCCAAGTAAGCAAAGCTCCGGCAGACAGCACAAATGGTGTCTCCGATCGTGTGGCTGACCAAGCGGCCTTGCGCCGGACTTTCGGGCGATTTGTCAGCGGGGTGACCGTGATCACCTGCACTGCGGCCACAGGCGTACACGGCATGACCGCGAATTCCTTTATCTCCGTCTCGCTCGATCCGGCGCGTGCGCTTGTGTCGGTTCGCAAGGCCGCGCGGATGCACGATATCCTGTTACGCAGCGAATTCTTCGGCCTCAGCATCCTCAATGCCGATCAAGCGGATGTCTCCACACACTTCGCCGGGGCACCGGGTAGCGAGATCAAGCCGCAGTTCGAATATCGCCGCGGCGTGCCGGTCGTCCCTGCGGCGATCGCCTGGATGGTGTGCCGCCGTGATCATGTGGTCCCGATCGGGGATCACGCTCTTTTCATCGGGGAACTGGTCGATTGCGATCACGATCCCGCTGCTACCCCCTTGATCTATTTTGGAGGTCGTTATGGCAAGCTTGCTAGTTGATAGCGCGGTATCGCGCGACGAAGGTATGGCGGCGTGCGCCACCCCCGCCGCTGCGGTGAAGGATGGTGCGCGCCACCTCGCCAGCCTGCGCGACGAACGCTCGATCTATCTCGATGGTGAGATCATTCGCGACGTGGTCGCCCATCCTGCGTATCGCAATTCGGTCGCGAGTGCCGGACGGATGTACGATCTTCAGGCCCGCCCCGACATGCTGGAGATGATGACCTTCGAAAGCCCCACGAGCGGGGGCCGGGTCAGCCGCGCGTGGCAAATCCCCAGAGATCACCGCGAAATGGTCGCGCGGCGCGAGGCGTTGGTTGCCTGGGCGCAGACCCATTGCGGCTTCATGGGCCGTTCGCCCGATCATCTCGCATCGGCCCTGATGGGCCAATACATCGGCATGCCGCGCTGGGAGGCCTATGACCGCAAGCTTGCCACCAACTTTCGCGATTACTTCCACTTCGCGCGCGATAACGATCACTTCCTGACCTATGTCATCATCAACCCGCAGGTCGATCGCACTTTGGATGCCAGCGATCAGGGCGATGGCGAGGTGATCCTGCGGGTGGTGGACGAGGACAGCGAAGGGCTGACTGTTCGCGGCGCCAAGATGATGGGCACCAGCTCGGTCATGGCGAACGAAGTCTTCGTTGCGAACCTTCAGCCGCTGCGCCCGGAAGAGGCGCGGTTTGCGGTCAGCTTCGCCCTGCCGATGGCAACCAGGGGTCTCAAGGTGCTCTCGCGCAAATCCTTCGAGGCCCATGCAGTCAGCACTTTCGACAATCCGATGTCGAGCCGCTTCGACGAAAACGATGCCGTGCTCTATTTCGATGACGTGAAGGTTCCGTGGGAGCGGGTATTCGTCAATCAGGATGTGGGCATGGCGCGGGCGCAGTTCCACGAAACGCCCGGCCACGTCTATCAAAACTATCAGGCGCAGATCCGGCTTATGGTGAAGCTCAAGTTCCTGCTAGGAATCGCCAAGCGCACCGCCGAAACCATTGGCACCATCAAGATGCCGCCGGTCCAGGCCACGCTCGGAAAGCTGGCGTCCGACGGGGCGACGGTGGAGGCCTATGTCAAGGCGATGGAAATCGCCGGGCACGAAGTGAATGGTGCATGGGTGCCCTGTCGCCAAACATTGTATGCCGCGCAGGTGTTCTCGCAGGAAGCATACGCGGGTTTCGTCAACACTATCCGAGAGCTGGCTGGCGGCGCTTTGATAATGCTGCCCTCGTCCCGAGCGGATTACGACAACAGCGAGGAAGCGGCGATCATCGACCTTGTGCAGTCAAGTTCGCACGGGACATCGCGTGAACGGGTCAAGTTCTTCAAACTCGCGTGGGATGCCCTGGGTTCGGAATTTGCCGGTCGGCACACCCATTATGAGGCATTCTATGCAGGCGCACAATTTGTTACCCGCGGTCATTCCTTCAGAACCTATGACTGGGACGCGGCAACAGATTTGCTTGATGCGCAGCTGAACAGCTATTCGCTGTAGGGATATGCGCCGCGACTGAAGGGATGATCGGGAGTGCGCTGCCATGGCCGGGCGGCGCGTGATTGGCTTTCAAAGTTGGCTTGGCGACGAAGCCTGTAGGGGCTAGATGCCGCACATGGACGATTGTGAAGCGCGCTATCGGGAGGGCATGGCGATTCGCCGTGAGGTGCTGGGTGACGCCTATGTCGATCGGGCGTTGGCAACGTCCGGCCCCCTCGGAGAACCGTTGCAGCGGCTTGTGACGGAGTATTGCTGGGGTAGCGTCTGGGCACGGGGCACCTTGGATCGCAAAACCCGCAGCCTGATCAACATCGCGATGCTCGCGGCGCTCAACCGGCCGCAGGAACTGGCGCTCCACATGGGCGGAGCCTTACGCAACGGCTGTTCCGCGGAAGAAATTCAGGAGGTCGTCCTGCAGATCGCAGTCTATGCGGGTGTCCCTGCCGGTATCGAAGCGATACGACTGCTGCGCGAGGCGGTCGATGAAGCCGATACGAGGCCGCAATGAAGACGCAACCGAACGCCCATGCACCCTTGACGGTAACGCGCGAGGAATTGCTGGTCGATGGCCGGGACGACGAGTTTCGTGCGATGGTCCACGCGGCCCTCGCGTTTTCGGCGCGGCTCAATTCAATCCGCGAAGGCTATGCGCAATATGTCGGTCTGACTGGGCCGCAATATACAATCCTCGTCTCGATCCAGCATTTGCAGGAAGCAAAAGACATCGGCATCAAGCACATCGCCGATCACCTCAGCCTGAGTGGAACGTTTGTGACCACTGAGACTGGCAAGCTGGAAGAGGCAGGCCTGGTCGCCAAGTCGAAAGGCAAGGTCGATAAGCGGCGCGTCTCGCTCCGCACCACATCGGCCGGCGATGCCCTGCTCGGCCGGTTGAACGCGTTGCAGCGGCAAGTGAACGACATTCACTTCGGATCGCTCAGCCGCGCGGAATTTCAGACCTTGTGCAAGGTCATGCCGGAGATGGTTGCAAGCTCGGACGCGGGTCTGTCGCTCCTGCGCCATCTTTCGATGCTGTCTGATAAGTGACCGTTCGCCAGTGCCGCGGTGGAGAAGAAAACGGCGAATATTGCATCAGATCGCATAAAATAACTCTTGAACAAAGCTATGTTGAGAATGTAAAATCGCATTCGCAAACATCACGCGCAGAGTCGCGCGGGATTGGCATCCGCAACAGCGAAAGGCGGGCCGATGAGCGAGCAGACAGATGTGGCGGCAAGGCGCCTGCGCGATGCATATGCGGGCGCGACCCTAGCGCCGCTGCGTGACGTGCTGCACCCGCTGGACGCCTCCGGGGCTTACGCGATCCAGGAGGCCAATACACGGTACTGGGCCGATCAGGGACGCCGGGTGGTAGGCCGCAAGGCCGGGCTGACGGCGGAAGCGGTCCAGAAGCAGCTCGGCGTCGACCAACCCGATTACGGGGTGTTGTTCGCCGACATGCGTATTGCAAATGGCGGGGCGCTCGATCCCGCGCGGACCATCCAGCCCAAGGCCGAAGCGGAAATCGCCTTCGTCCTTAATCGTGCGCTACCCTCACCCAAGGTCGAGCTTGAAGATGTTCGCGCCGCGATCCGTTCCGTCCACGCCGCCATCGAAATCGTCGACAGCCGCATTGCCGACTGGAAGATTACCTTCGCCGATACGGTGGCCGATAACGGCTCGTCGGCGTTCTTCGTGCTCTCTGATCATGGCCTCCCGCTCGCCGATCTCGATCTTACCGGGGCCGCGATGGAAATGACCGTGAATGGTGCCATCGCCTCGCAGGGCATCGGTGCTGCGGTGCTCGGGAATCCGCTGAATGCAGCGACCTGGCTTGCACGAACGGTCGCCGAGCGCGGCGATCCCCTCCAAGCTGGCGACATCCTGCTGGCAGGCGCGCTCGGCCCGATGGTGACACTGGCACCGGGGGACCGCGTCGCCGCCCGTATTGCCGGGATTGGCGCATGCAGCTTCTGTTTCGGGGTGCCCGCATGAGCCGCAAGACCAAAGTCGCGATCATCGGTTCTGGAAACATCGGCACCGACCTAATGATCAAGATCCTGCGCCTGTCCGACTGTCTCGAAGTTTCGGCGATGGCCGGTATCGACCCCGAAAGCGACGGCCTGCTACGCGCGCGGCGGCTGGGCGTGGCGACCACCCACGAAGGCATTGATGGTCTGCTTGCCATGCCCGAATTCGACGAGGTCGCAATCGTGTTCGACGCCACCAGCGCCAGCGCGCACCGCCGCCATAGCGAAGCGGTCATCGCTGCGGGCAAGCGCATGATCGATCTGACGCCTGCAGCAATCGGCCCTTACACAGTCCCCCCGGTCAACGGCGATACGACGCTGGATGCCGTTAATGTCAACATGGTCACATGCGGCGGACAGGCGACGATCCCGATCGTGGCAGCGGTCAACCGGGTCGCAAAGGTGCACTATGGCGAGATCGTTGCCTCGATTGCCTCGAAAAGCGCAGGGCCGGGCACCCGCGCCAATATTGACGAATTCACCGAAACTACCAGCAGGGCCATCGTCGAGCTTGGCGGGGCGACACGGGGCAAGGCGATCATCATCCTTAACCCCGCCGAACCGCCGCTGATCATGCGCGATACCGTGTATTGCCTGTGCGAGGACGGCGATACGGATGCCATTCGCGCCAGCATCAAAGCCATGGTGGCCGAGGTACAGACCTATGTGCCCGGATACCGTCTGAAGCAGGAACCGCAGTTCGAACGGATCGGTTCGAATCGCCCCCTGCGCATTCCCGAGATGGCCGAAACCGGACAGACCGAGTTCACAGGGCTCAAGGTCAGCGTATTTCTGGAGGTCCAGGGCGCCGCTCACTACCTGCCAGCCTATGCCGGAAATCTCGACATCATGACATCAGCGGCGTTGAAAACGGCTGAAAAGATTGCTCGGCGCGCGGCGGAGGGGGTGCCAGCATGACCTTAGATCCCCATCACAAAAAACTCTACATTCAGGATGTGACCTTGCGCGACGGCATGCATGCCATCCGTCATCAGTATGGGCTCGATCACGTGCAGGCCATTGCCCGCGCGCTCGATGCAGCCAAGGTCGACGCCATCGAAGTCGCCCACGGCGACGGGCTGCAGGGCTCCAGCTTCAACTACGGGTTCGGTGCCCATACTGACTGGGACTGGATCGCGGCCGTGGCCGATGTGCTCGAACATGCGGTGCTGACCACGCTGCTGCTTCCCGGGATAGGCACGGTTCACGATCTGAAACGCGCCTTTGCGATGGGCGTGCGTTCAGTCCGCATTGCGACCCACTGCACCGAGGCCGACGTGTCACGGCAGCATATCGAGGCAGCCCGCAATCTCGGCATGGACGTGTCGGGCTTTCTGATGATGAGCCACATGAGCGAACCGGAACCGCTGGCCCAGCAGGCCAGGCTGATGGAGCAATATGGCGCGCACTGCGTCTATGTCACCGACAGCGGCGGCGCGATGAACATGGCGCAGTATGCTGCGCGGCTGGTGGCCTATGACAGGGTGCTGAAGCCCGAAACCCAGCGCGGGGTTCATGCGCATCACAACCTCTCGCTTGGCGTTGCCAATTCGCTCGTCGCAGTTGAGCATGGCGCGCTACGGGTCGACGCAAGCCTTGCTGGCATGGGCGCAGGCGCCGGCAACGCGCCGCTGGAGGTCTTCGTCGCTGCGGCAGACACCTATGGCTGGAAGCACGGCTGCGATCTGTATGCGCTGATGGATGCCGCGGAGGATCTCGTTCGCCCGCTGCAGGATCGGCCCGTGCGTGTGGACCGGGAAACGCTGACGCTGGGCCATGCCGGGGTGTATTCGAGTTTCCTTCGTCACGCAGAAAAAGCGGCTGCGGATCATGGTCTCGACACACGATCGATCCTCGCCGAGGCTGGCCGCCGAAAGATGGTGGGCGGGCAAGAAGACATGATCGTCGACATTGCGCTCGACATGGTCCGCGAAAGAGCGCGAACTGGCGGTGCCGTTCCGTCCGAAGGTATGCCGTTGGAATTTTGACGTCTCGATTTGCTTGTCGGGGAGTGCTGTGTTCATGGTTATGGCTGATCGCAGGGATGTCATGGCCGGCTTAGGGGCAACATGGCTCCTCGCCGGGTGTTCGGTTGTGTCCGGTCGGCAGCCGGCTATTGATTACACGGGCTTAGCAGAGCGGGTGTCTGGTCCGGTCTGGACCCCCGCCATGCCTGGCTATGATACCGCACGAGGTGGCGTCTGGCATGCCAACGTGCCCGAACGCTTTCCGGCTGCGATCGTGCGCGCGGGGTCGGTCAATGACGTTATCGCTGCGGTCCGCTTTGCCGGGCAGCAGGGCCTACGCGTTGCAATCCGCGGCGGCGGCCACAACTGGAGCGCCTCCTCGCTGCGCCATGGGTCTCTGATGATCGATCTCGGCGGCCTTAACGCGATGCAAGTCGACCCGGAGCGCCGAACGGCACGCATCCAGCCCGGGGTATCCGGTGGGGCGCTGGTGGCCGAGGCGCTGAAGCACGGTTTGATTTTTCCGGTAGCGCATTGCCCGTCGGTTCCGATGAGCGGCTTTCTGCTCAACGGCGGCTACGGCTTTAATGCGGGCCAATGGGGACCATCGGCTCTGCTGATCGACGAGATGCAGATCGTCACCGCCGATGGCGAGCTTGTCACCGCGAGTGCGGCCGAGAACACGGAGCTGTTCTGGTCGGCACGTGGCAGCGGGCCGTCGTTCTTCGGCGTGGTGGTTGGCTTTGTCGTCCGGCTTCAGCCCAATCCGCGCGCGATCCTTGCGACCAACTACATCTTCCCGCTTGCCGCCACGAGCCAGGCCACCGCTGCACTTCAGGCGATCCGCAGCGATTGCCCGGATAATGTCGAACTCACCTTCCTCGCCTCCGCCGGCGCAGGGCCGCCCGCAATGCCCGCGATCGGGATTGTGTCGGGGATCGCTTTTGCTGACGACGTCGCTTCGGCTGAGCGCAGTCTGAAATTCATGGACAACTTTGCCGCCGCTGATGCCGCAATCGTCAAAGAACAGCGCGTGCCGCTGGAATGGTCAGGCCTGTTCGAAATGGTCGCTGGGCTGTTTCCGGCAAAGATGCATTATCTCGGCAATACGATTTGGACTGATGCGCGGGTGGATGACCTCTATGTCCCCTACGCCGATCATCTCGCTGCGGCGCCCAACCGACACGCATTTTCGAATTGCGTGCTGTATCCTCCCGGCTTTGCGGAGCGCGCCAAAACCTACGAGGCGGCCCTGTCGTTGCAAGGAGACACGTTATCCCTGCAATATGCGATCTGGAACGACCCGGCAGAGGCGGCAACCAACGAAAAGTGGTTCCGCCGCTCAATAGACCTGTTTCAGCGTCATGCGCACGGGCACTATATTGGCGAGACTGATCTGAACCTCTATCCGCAGTTCGCCAAGGGCGCTTATGCCCAAGAGGCGTGGGCGCGGCTTTCCTCGCTTCGCCGGAGATTCGATCCTGACGGGCGCTTCCACGATTTTCTCGGCACCGACGGGGAACGGGCATGACCCGCAGGTCGGTTTTTGCTGCCAGCCTGATAGCTCTGATGCTTGGCGCTGGTTTTGTCGCCGCGACCACGGTTCGCACCCCGGAACCTCTCCTCGCGCCGGCAACTGGCGAACCGCTCCCCGTGGCTGCCGCGGCAGTTACCCGGTGCGCCTTCTGCCACGGCTCGGACGGTCATTCCAATTACGAAATCTGGCCCAGCCTTGCAGGGCTCGATGCCGACTACCTTGTCGCTCAGCTCAACGCCTTCGCCAAGGGTCCGCAAGGCCCGAGACAGGGCGCTCACTCCGTGCAGATGCATGCGTTGTCGAAAGCTATAACACCTGCGGAGCGGGCGGCGCTTGCGGCCCATTATGCGGGCCTTCCGGCTGCGCCGTTCGTGCCGGCCCGGACGGCCAGCCCCGGCCGATCTCTTCACCTGGAAGGGACAGGCAAGGTCACAGGCTGCGCAACCTGTCATGGTGAGGCTGGCGAAGGCAATGCCGAGATCGGCGCTCCACGTATTGGCGGACAGCACGCGCGTTACATCGAAAGCCAGATGCGCGCCTTCGCCTCTGGCGCGCGCACCGACAACGGCAGCGGGATGACGGCCATCGCAGCGGCCATGACGGACGAACAGATCACTGCAATCGCCGCCTATCTGGGCGACAACCAATCAGGAGTTGCTCCATGACCAAGACCGATCTCATTCTCAGATTTATCGAACGGATGAACGCCTTGGCCTGGGATGACGTCTACGCCTTGATGGCGGATGACATTGTCTATCACAACGTCCCGTTTGAACCGCTTCACGGCATCGATGCGGTTCGGGGCTTCTTTGCCGCCGTTGGAACGATCAGCGATTGCGCGTGGGAGACCATCGCCATTGCCGAATCAGGCGATGATGTGCTGACCGAACGCCTCGATGCATTCAAACTCGACGGCGTGCCAATTGCACTGCCTGTCATGGGTACCTTTCGCGTGGTGGACGGCAAGATCACCCATTGGCGCGACTATTTCGACGCCGGCACCTTCGAACGTCAGCTGGGCCGCCCGCTCGGCTGACGGCTTAACCTTAGGACATCAGAACAGTCACAGCTGCGCCTCCTTGCCCGCGACGAAGGTAACGGGCGGACCATCGTCATTCCGGTTTGGCGATCGGCTGCGCTGCGCCGTGCTGGATCGCAAGCGTCCGCCACAACAGCCCGATCGCCACCATCAGCAAGACGAGCGACACCAGATAAGGCGCGCCGGGAAAGAACACGCCCTTGTCATCGGCGAAATGGCCGAAGATCTGGGTCATCATCACCGGGCCGATGATCGCGGTGAGGCTGACGGTGCTGGCAATCGCCCCCTGCAATTCGCCCTGCGCGTCCTCGCTCACCCGCACGGTCATCAGGCTCTGCATGGCGGGGAAGGTCATGCCGGTCAGCGCGCCCACCATGATCGCGGCGATCACCATCGGCGTGCCGGTGGCAAAGGCCAGCAGCAGATAGCAGGGGATGCCCATCAGCAGGCTGTAACGTGCGGTGTCAGATGCACCAAAGCGAGCGATGCTGCGCCCGGTCAGCACCGCCTGCGCCGTGCCGATCAGCACGCCGTAGAACGACACGGTCAGCCCGCTGATCGTCGGCGTCCAGCCGAATTGCAGTTCGCCCCAATAGGCCCAGATCGACATCTGCGCCTGCGCGGCCATCTGCATGAAGAAGGTCACCCCGAGGCAGGCAAGCACGAAAGGCACGCGGGCCATCTGGATCAGCGACCCCAGCGGATTGGCGCGCGTCAGATCGAACGCGCGGCGCCGTTCGGGGGGAAGGGTTTCGCGCAGGTAAAACAGGCCGCCGATCACGCCAAGACCGGCAAGGCTTGCCGCGATCACAAACGGCGCGCGCGTGCCGATCTCGCCCGCGACGCCCCCGAGCGCCGGGCCGAGCACAAAGCCCGCCGCACCCGCCCCGCCAAGCATCCCGAAGGCCGCCCCGCGCCGTTCTGCCGGGATGCAATCGGCAATGCAGGAATTGGCCGCCGCCCAGCTTGCGCCCATGATCCCCGACATCATCCGCCCCGCCACCAGCCACGCCAGCGTCGGCGCCCAGGCCATCACCGCATAATCCACCGCCAGCAGGAACAGCGTCGTCAGCAGCACCGGCCGCCGCCCGAACCGGTCGCTCAGGCCCCCGATGAAAGGCGCGCACAGGAACTGCATCCCGGCATAGGCAAAGGTCAGCAGCCCGCCGATCTCGGCCGAGCGATCAAGGCTGGTCTGCGCGATTTCGCCGATCAGGCGCGGCATGACGGGCAGGATCAGCCCGATGCCCAGCATGTCGACAAAGACGATGAACGCGACCGCCGCCAGAATGTGTGAGCTTTTCCCCCTCATCTCCAGAACATTGCACCGGGCGCGGGCAATGTCACGCGGGGAGTGATCCGGGCCGGGGGGCGGGATGCGGCGCAATCGCCCAGCGCCGCATCCCGCCCCTGCCTCGTCCGGTCGCAGCGGTGCTCGGCAGGGCGGGCGACGCGCGCCTATCGCGTGAGGCCCCGCCCCCCCGAACCGCAAGGACGCCCTATTCATGGCCGCACACCCGCTCCCCGATCTCGAACTCTGGCCGATCGGCAATTGCCAGATCAGCGCGCTCGTCGACCGGCGGGGCGGGATCGTGTGGAGCTGCATCCCCCGGGTCGATGGCGATCCGGTGTTCTGCGCGCTGATGAACGGCGACCGGCAGGATGCGGGCGTGTGGCGGTTCGAACTGGTCGGCCAGATCAGCGGACGGCAGGAATATATCCGCAACACCCCCATCCTGCTCACCCGGCTTGAAGCGGAGGACGGATCGGCGGTCGAGATTCTCGATTTCTGCCCGCGCCATGAAGGCAAGGGGCGCATGTATCGCCCTGTCGCCATCAGCCGGATCGTTCGCCCGGTGGCGGGCAGCCCCCGCATCCGCGTCGTGCTGCGGCCGATGCGCGACTATGGCGCGGCACTGGCCGAAACGACCCACGGCACCAATCACATCCGCTTTCTTGTCGGGCGCGAACCGCTGCGGCTCAGCACCGATGCGCCGGTCGGACTGGTGCGCGAGGAACGCGCGTTCCGGGTTGAGGACGATCTGCATTTCTTCCTCGGCCCTGACGAGCCCTTCGCCGGGAACTTGCGCGAGGAGGTGCGCCGGATGGAGCAGGCAACCCGCAGCTATTGGCAACGCTGGGTGCGGGGCCTTGCGACGCCGTTCGAATGGCAGGCCGAAGTGATCCGCTGCGCCATCACGCTGAAGCTGTGCCAGCATGAGGAAACCGGCGCGATAGTCGCCGCGCTGACCACTTCCATCCCCGAAGCGCCCCATTCGATGCGCAATTGGGACTATCGCTACTGCTGGATTCGCGACTCCTACTACACCGTGCAGGCGCTGAACCGGCTTGGCGCGCTCGATGTGCTGGAGAAGTATCTGGCCTATCTGCGCAACATCGTCGATGCGGCCAAGGGCGGGCAGATCCAGCCGCTCTATTCCGTGATGGGCATCGCCGAGCTGAACGAGGCGGCCGCCCCGGCGCTGGCGGGCTATCGCGGGATGGGTCCGGTCAGGGTCGGTAATTCCGCCTACCGGCAGGTGCAGCACGATTGCTACGGCCAGATCGTGCTGCCCACGGTGCAGGGCTTCATCGACCAGCGCCTGCTGCGCATCGCCGACGAGCGCGATTTCGAAGCCCTTGAGGCGGTCGGCGAGATGGCCTTTGCGATGCATGATCAGCCCGATGCGGGCCTGTGGGAATTCCGCACCCGGCAGGAAGTGCACACCTATTCCGCCGTGATGAGCTGGGCCGCTTGCGACCGGCTGGCGATGGTGGCCGAATGGCTCGGCAAGCCGGATCGCACGCGGCTGTGGCGGGAACGCGCCGACATCATCCGCGCCCGGATCGAAGCGGAGGCGTGGAAACCGGAAGGCGCACACTACGGCGCCAGCTTCCAGAGCGACTACCTTGATGCGAGCCTGCTCCAGATGGTGGAACTGCGCTTTTGCGAACCCGATAACCCCCGCTTTGTCGCCACCTTCGCAGCGATCGAGCAGCAATTGAGGCGCGGGGATCATATGCTGCGCTATGCCGCAGAAGACGATTTCGGCGCACCCGAGACCGCCTTCAACGTGTGCACCTTCTGGCTGATCGAGGCGCTGCACCTTGCCGGCCGCGATGCCGAGGCGCGGCGATTGTTCCACGCCATGCTGAGCCACGCGACCGCATCGGGGCTGCTCAGCGAGGATATGGATTACACCACCGGCGAACTCTGGGGCAACTTCCCGCAGACCTATTCGCTGGTGGGGGTGATCAACTGCGCCGGGCTGCTGTCCAGACCGTGGAGCTCGGTGCGCTGATGCACGGGCGCCAATACGGATTTCGCTGACTTTTCATGGTTCCACCGCAACCCTGAGGCGCTTCGCCCCCTCCTCGGCCCCGCCTGACCTATGTGAGTGCCGCGCAACGCCGCCCGCCGCAGCATGCGTGAACCCATCCACAGGAGGATATCCATGGACAATACAGTCAACACCGACGAAACCCGCGAACTGATCGCCTCGAACAAGGTCGAAGGCACGGCGGTTTATAATCACCAAGGCGAACGGCTTGGCACGATTACCAGCTTCATGGTGGAAAAGCAGTCAGGACAGGCCGAATATGCCGTGATGCAGTTCGGCGGGTTTCTCGGCATCGGATCGGATTACTACCCGGTTCCCTGGTCGATGCTGAACTACAGCACCGATCATGGCGGCTATGTCGTCGATCTCGACAAGGACATGCTGGATGATGCGCCGCGTTATGGCAGCGATCAGGAGCCTGATTACAACGCCGATTACGACCGTCAGGTCTATTCCTACTACGGCGTGACGTACTGAGCTCCCTCGGCGGCCCTGCCTTGCGCCCCCGGGCGGGGCCGCCACCCTACCCTTCCTTGCCGGCCGGTCAGGCTTCGGGATCAAGCGTCTCGGCGACCTTTTCCGTATCACGCGCAGGAAGCGCGATCATCCCCAGGATGAACAGCGCGAACACCAGACAAATGGCGTTGGGAATGATCAGCGTCCATTCGCCTTGCAGGATGCCGAAGGTCGTCCACGCGGCAAAGGCAAGGCTGGTCAGCGCAAACATCCCCAGCGACAGCCCCTCGGTCGAACGCTCACGGATAATCTTCCAGGCCTGCGGTGTGAAGCTCGCCACCGAAGCAGTCGCGCCCACGGTGCCGACCACCGTGACCCAGTCGATGGTCATGACGCTGCGCGCTCCTTTGCCTGATCCAGCATCACGCGGTTACGCCGGATCGAACCGCGATGTTCCCGACCCAGCGCCCGCACGACGGTTTCGCGCACGTCGCAGCGCAGATCGAACATCTCGCTCCCGCCCCGCGCGCTCATCAGCACCCGCAGTTCCAGCGTCTGTTCGGTCATTCCGGTCACCTGGAAATGGGCCACCCGCCCATCCCACAGCCGGTGGCTGCGCACCGCATCGAGCGCGATCGTGCGCAGCGCCTCGATGTCGGCCGCGTGATCGGTGTAGAGCATGACCGTGCCGAGCAACTGGCTGGTCTGGCGCGTCCAGTTTTCGATCGGTTCTTCCATCAGCTTGGCGACCGGGATCACCAGCCGCCGCTCGTCCCAGATGCGCAGGACGACATAGGTAAGGCCGATCCGCTCGATCCGGCCCCATTCGCCGCGATAGACCACCACATCGTCGATCCGCACCGGCTCGGTAAAGGCAAGCTGAAACCCGCCGACGAGGTTCTTGAGCAATGGCTGCGCGGCGACGCCGACCGCAAGGCCTGCAATCCCCGCCGAGGCCATCAATGCCAGCCCGATTTCGCGCACCGCAGGGATGCTCAGAAGCATCAGCCCGGCGCTGACCAGCAGCACCACGATGATCGCGATCCGCGTCAGGATATCGGCCCGCGTGCGGCGGCGGCGCGCGGCGAGGTTGTCTTCGGCCGCCAGATCGCTGCGGGCATAGACGTAGCTTTTGGCAAAGCGGATGCCCGCAATCGCCAGCCAACCCCATAGCAGCGGCATCGCCAGCCGCACGGCGCCCGCGATCCCTTCGCCCACCGCCGTGGCGGAAGCGGGAAAACGGTCCAGCGAAAGCAGTGCCAGCGCCGCGAGGATCCAGCGCAGCGGCCGGGCGACGTGATCGATCAGCAACCCGTCGCTGTCGGTTGCGGTGCGGCTGGCAAGGCGGCGGGCGACAAACAGCAGCGCCGCATGCGCCAGCAAAGCCGCCCCCACCAGCACGCCCGCGACGGCGAGCGTCCACACCAGATCGGAAAGCCCCGCCTCCCCCGGCAGAAGCGCGGCTGCATCATCAAAGGTCATGCGATCAGCTGCCCACGATGATCCCGCCATTGGGATGCAGCACTTGCCCGGTCATGTAGCTTGCATCCTCGCAGGCCAGAAACAGGAAGCTGGGCGCCACTTCATTGGGCTGGCCCGCGCGGCCCATCGGCGTGCTTTCGCCGAAGGTTGCCATCTTCTCCTCGCTCGCTCCGCCGCAGGGGTTGAGCGGCGTCCAGATCGGCCCCGGCGCAACCCCGTTCACGCGGATGCCCTTCGCGGCAAGGTTCTGCGACAGGGAGCGAGTGAAGGCCGTGATCGCGCCTTTGGTGGCGGAGTAATCCAGCAGCTCCTCCGCGCCCTCATACATCGTCACCGACGTGCAATTGATGATGCTTGCGCCCTTTTGCAGAAACGGCATCGCCGCCTGCACCATGTAGAACATCCCGTAGACATTGGTCTGGAAGGTGCGCTTCAGCTGCTTCTTGCTGATCGCGGTCACATCCTTGTCGGGGTGCTGTTCGCCCGCGTTGTTGACGAGGATATCGAGCCGCCCGAACTTGCGGATCGCAAGGTCCACGATCTCGCGGCAGTGATCGCGCTCGCCGATGTCGCCGGCGATGGTAACCGCGCGGCCGCCCTCATCCTCGGCCATTTCGGCGGTGGCGAGGGCATCCTCGTCTTCCTCAAGGTAGGAGATGACGACGTCCGCACCTTCGCGCGCGAACAGCACCGCGACGGCGCGGCCAATGCCGGAATCGCCACCGGTGACAATTGCCACCTTGCCCTTCAGCCGCCCGCTGCCGGGATAGCGCGGCGCCCAGTCGGGCTTGGGATCAAGGTTGGCCTCAAGGCCGGGCAGGTCGCTGTCTTCGAGCTTGGGGACGATCTTGGACATGGGGATACTCCGGAAGAATCGAGAAAGGGAGGGCGGATCAGCCCAGCGAAATGTCGAGCACCATCATCACCGCCAGCCCGGCCAGCAACGCCGGGGTGGCCGAACCGTGCGCGATCCGCCGCCGGGCGTGCGGGATCATCTCGGCCATCGCCACGAACAGCATCGCTCCCGCCGAAAAGCCCAGCGCCCAGGGCAGCGCGGCAGCGGCAACTTGCGCAATGCCGACGCCGAACGCACCGCCCAGCGGCTCGACCAGCCCGGTCGCCAACGCGCCCAGCGTCGCGCGCCCGGCGCTCCAGCCGCGCGCGGCCAGCACGGCGGCGACCGCCATGCCTTCAGGGATATTCTGGATACCAATGCCCAGCATCGTCGCCCAGCCCAGCTGCGGATCGCCCGCCATGAAAGCGAGCCCCACGGCCATGCCTTCAGGCACGTTGTGGAGCGTGATCGCCAGCACGATCAGCAGCACCGCATGGTGATCGGGATTGTGCATCACCCGTGCCTCGATCGTGCGGCCGAGCTGCGCGATCCCCAGCGCGCCCAGCGCCACCGCCGCCGCCACGCCGGTTATCGCCGCAGGCAGCGATGCGCCGCCAACCTGCGCCCGCGCGATTGCCGGAAGGATCAGCGAGAACACCGCCGCTGCGATCATCACTCCCGCAGCGAAGCCGATGAACAGGGTCTGCCGCCGTGCATCGGGCGCTCCGAAGGCCGCAACCAGCCAGCCGCCGACGCCCGTCAGGGCACCGGCGACAAGGCTGGCCGCAAGGCCAAGGATGGCGCTTTCGCTCACGCGGGCAGGCTCAGGGTTCGACGCTGCCGAGTTCGGCCCCGGTGAGCGGGTCTGCATCGGGATCGGACGCGGTGCGTTCGGCCATGGCAGCCACGGTGCTCAGCTGGTCCTTGGGGAGGCCCACCTCGGCCGTGCCTTCCCCGCCATCGACCGGCCCTGCGGCAACGACATCCTCGATCCGCTCCCATTCCGGCCCGCTGTTCCACGATCCCGTCATGTCACCCGGCCCGGTCGAGGCGTTGACATAGGTGCTGTCGAACGGCGGCATCCCGGCAAGGCGGCCCGGGGGGAAGTTGTCGGCAATGGAATAAAGCGCCTTCTCGAAGCTCTTCTGGTGCGCGATCTCGCGGGTCATCAGGAAGCCCAGCGCATCCTTGATCCCCGGATCGTCAGTGATCGCGATAAGGCGTTCGTAGATGATCTTGGCGCGGCTTTCGGCAGCGATATTCGATCGGAGGTCGCAAGTCGGATCGCCGCGCGAATCGACATAGGCCGCCGTCCACGGCACGCCCGACGAATTGGTGAGCGCCGGCCCGCCGCCATAGAGGATCGCCTGCGTATGGCTGTTCCCGCCCGCGGTCAGCGAACGATACAGCTCCGCCTCCTCCAGCGCGGCTTCGGCCAGATCGCCTTTTGCGCCCTTGTTGAGCATGGCGACAATGGAACCGATCACTTCGAGATGGCTGAGTTCCTCGGTGGCGATGTCGAGCAGCATGTCCTTGCGGCCCGGGTCTTCCTCGGCAAGGCCCTGGGTGAAATAACGCATCGCGGCCGCCAGCTCGCCGTCAGGCCCGCCGAACTGTTCGAGCAGGAGCGAGGCCAGCGCCGGGTTCGGCTCGGCAACGCGGACGGTGTATTGCAGGCGTTTGTTGTGACTGAACATGGCGCTTATCCTTTGAAGAGAACCGAATCGCCGGCCCTGATGATCGGGTCGCTGATGAAATTGCTGCGCTGATTGCGGCGGTCAGGCGGGATGAACCCACCTTGCTGCGCCGGTTTGACATAAGAAATTATGGCTACAGCCAACGGCAGGCCGAGTATCCAGAACGGCAGGGCGACCATCCCTTGCGAAGATAACATGAAGCATACTCCTGCTTTGCCAATCAGCATTGGGCTGGCTTACGCAAGAGTGCGGCCACAGTGCCGCTGGCCCCATAACATGGGTTCCCAAACCGGGGTTTTTCTGGATGAACCGAGAGGCTTACCTATGTGGGACTTGTATGTAAGACCGCCCCACCGCGACCCGCGCTAGATGGCAAAGGTCGCCGCCCGGCGACGCCCGCTTTCTCGAATCCTCGCAGCAAGGCGGCCACTCCGGACCCGGAAGGCTTTCCGCATGAATCGCCCCGCCACATCCTCGTTCCCTGCCACCCGCGCGCGGCGCCCGGCGATCATATGCTTCTCGCATCTGCCCTGGAACCTCGTGTTCCAGCGCCCGCAACACATCCTCACCCGCCTCACCGGCAGTTTTGACGTGCTCTATTGGGAGGAGCCTCGCACCGAACCGGGCCTTGCCACAGCGCGGCTCGAACGCACCCCGCTGGCCGAAGGGCTGACCCGCGCCGTGCCGGTGCTGCCCGAAGGGCTCGACGAAGAGGGCCGCGAGGCGGCGCTCGGCTGGTTGCTGCACGGCGCGCTGGGGGCGCTGAACGGCCCGCTGGTGTTCTGGTATTACACCCCGATGATGCTCGGCTTCAGCGCCGCGGCCCAGCCCGATCTGGTGGTCTATGACTGCATGGACGAACTGGCGAACTTCGCTTTCGCCCCCGCCGACATCGCCGCGCGCGAGAACGCCCTGCTGGCGCGCGCCGATATCGTGCTGTGCGGCGGGCGGAGCCTCTATGAGGCGCGCGCCGGACGGCATGACAATATGCACTGCGTCCCTTCGGGCGTGGACATTGCCCACTTCGCGCGCGGTGCCGATGGGCTGCCCGATCCCGCCGATCAGGCGGCGCTCCCCCACCCGCGCCTCGGCTTTTACGGGGTGATTGACGAGCGGATGGACCTCGCCCTGCTCGCCGAAGCGGCGCGGGCCCGGCCCGATTGGGCGTTTGTGATGATCGGCCCGGTGGTGAAGATCGCCGAAGACGATCTGCCGCGCGCGGCCAACATCCATTGGCTGGGGCGCAAGGATTATGCCGAATTGCCCGCCTATGCCGCCGGGTGGGACGTGGCCCTGATGCCGTTCGCGCGCAACGCCGCGACCGCCTTCATCAGCCCGACCAAGACGCCGGAATACATGGCCGCAGGTCTCCCCGTGGTGTCAACCTCGGTGCGCGACGTGGTCGATGGCTACGGCTCGCTCGCCAGCATCCGCATTGCCGATGAACCCGACGCCTTTGTCGCCGCAGCCGAACAGCTGCTGGGCGCGGATGACGCGGCGCGCGCCAGCTGGCGCGGCGAGGCGCGCGATTGCCTTGCCGACAAGAGCTGGGACGGGATCGCCGACCGCATCCAGCACCTGCTGCAAGCTGGCCTGGTGGCCAATCAGGTCGCCGGGGTTTCCGCCGCCGCCGCGACATCCTCGGCCCCGCGTCATTACGATGTGCTGGTGGTGGGCGCAGGCTTTGCCGGATCGGTGATGGCCGAGCGGATCGCCGCCGGATCGGGTCGTTCGGTACTGGTGATCGATCAGCGTCCGCACATTGGCGGCAACGCCTATGATCACCATAATGAAGCGGGGATCCTCGTCCACAAATACGGGCCGCACATCTTCCACACCAACAGCCGCGAAATCCTGGATTACCTGTCGCGCTTCACCCGCTGGCGGCCTTACGAACACCGCGTGCTGGCGCAGGTTGACGGCGTGCTGGTGCCGATGCCGATCAACCGCACGACGCTGAACCAGCTCTACGGGCTGAACCTTGCGACCGAGGCCGAAGCCGAAGCCTATCTCAAATCGGTGGCGGTGGCGGTGCCCGAGATCCGCAGCTCGCGCGATACCGTGATCGCGCAGGTCGGCGAGGATCTCTATGCCAAGTTCTTCGAAGGCTACACCCGCAAGCAATGGGGCGTCGATCCGAGCGCGCTCGACAAGTCGGTTGCAGCGCGGGTGCCGGCGCGCACCAACACCGATGATCGCTATTTCACCGATACCTATCAGTGCATGCCCGCGCAGGGCTATACCGCGATGTTCGAAAGCATGCTGGATGAGCCGCGCATCACGGTGATGACCGGCCTCACCTTTGCCGATCTTCCCGATGACATCACCTGGGATCACATGGTGTGGACCGGGCCGATCGACGAATATTTCGGGCACCGGCTGGGCAAGCTGCCCTACCGCTCGCTGCGCTTCGAGCACGAAACGCTGGATGCCGAGCAGGCGCAGCCCGTGGCGGTGGTGAATTACCCTGATTATGCAGTGCCCTACACCCGGATCACCGAATACAAGCACCTGACCGGACAGCGCGCGCCCGTGACCAGCATCACGCGGGAATATCCGGCGGATGAAGGCGATCCCTATTACCCCATTCCCAATGATGCCGCGCAGGCTTTGTACAAGCGGTACGATGCGCTGGCCCGCGCGGCGCGGGACGTGACTTTCGTGGGACGGCTGGCGACCTATCGCTATTACAACATGGACCAGATCGTCGGTCAGGCGCTGGCGACCTGGCGGCGGCTGGATGCGCGCTGGCGGGCCGAAGCGGAAGATGCGCCGGGCGCGGTGGCGGCGGAGTAGGACGCAGGCAGCGCGCGCCCTACAGCGCGCGCTGCCAAGCGATGGCGCGCATCCCGATCGCCAGCGCCGCCGCCGCGGCAAGATTGCGCACTTCGCGGCGCGGCCTGTCGCCATAGTCGATCCGGTGGACCCATGATTGCAGCGGCATCGCGGCCGCGACGAAGGTGACGCCAACTGCCTCGGGCTCGTCCGGATCGGGCGCGCCGGCCAGCCCGGTGATCGCCAGCGCCAGCCCGGCGCGTGAACGGCGCAGGCCATGTTCCGCCATCGCCCGGGCAACCGGCTCGCTGACCGCCCCGGCGCTTTCGATCAGGGCACGGTCGATCCCGAGCAGTTCCTGCTTGGCAGCGCGCGAGTAGGTTACGAAACCGCGATCGAGCACGTGGCTCAACCCCTCGACATCGGTCAGCACCGAAGCGAGGAAGCCGCCCGTGCAGCTTTCGGCCGTGGCAAGGGTCATGCCGCCTGCATCCAGCGCCTCCAGCAATGCGCGGGCTGCCTTGTGCAGCTGATCGGCGCTGGGCACGGGAGCGGCAGGCCCGAGGCCCGGGTCGGGGCCGGGGCGGTGCGCCATCAGGCGCGGATCGCGATCGTCTCCGGGGGCGGCAGTTCCCCTGCCTCGGCCTGCGCTTTCAGCTGCATCTTGAGCGCCGCCATCTCCTCGCCCAGCGCGTCAAGATCGATGTCGGCCTTGCGGACCTGCGCGAACATGCTGCCGCGCTGGCGTTCTTCCTCATACACGTGATGCTCGATCTGTTCCTTGAGCACGCTGACCTTGGCCTCGAAATACTGATCGGCCGGATCGCCATTGCGCAGCGACAGGATCAGCGCCTTGGCGCTGTCGTGTTCAACCTGCGCCTCGTCCATCATGTCGTCCTCCACCATGTCGCGTACGGCGGGGTAGAACACCTGCTCTTCCACCATCGCGTGGATGATAAGCTCATCGCAGATCTGGCGCACGATCTTGGCCTTGGCCGAGCCGCTTCGGGCGTTGTCGTACTTCTCGAACAGGGTTTCGACCGTGCGGTGATCATCGGCGAGCATCTGGAGCGCATCGCGCTGTTGCGGTTGTCGGGCCATCGGAAGGTTTCCTCGTGCGAATCCGGTCGGGTTTGACCAGCCGCACTCTCGCGCTCAGCCGACGAACCGGCACATGCCTAGGTTATTGCGCCAGATTGGGCCGTGCGGCACGAGGCATCGCTGCGATCAGCTGCGGTTGAAATGCAGATAATTGCTGTTGAACAAGGCCACCTGCTTCAAGCGGTCGAGATCGACAATCTTCAGCTGCCGCTCCGACAGTTCGATCAGGTTTTCGCGCCGCATTTCCTGGATCGTGCGGTTGAGGTGGACCAGGCTCAGCCCGTTGGCCTCGGCAAGGTGGTTCTGAGTGATCGGCAAATCGTAGCCCGTGCCGGTCGCAAGGCCGACTGCCTTCAGGCGATAATAAAGCTCGACGAACAGGTGCGCCAGCCGTTCCAGTGGTGAGCGTTGGCCGATGGACAGCAGCCATTCGCGCTGGATGCCCGAAGCCGCCATTTCGTGCCATAGCAGTGCGCGCACCAGATGCGGCCGCTCGTCGATGACGTCCTGAAAATCCTGCGGCTGCAATTCGTAATAACGCACCGCCGTGAGCGCCCCGATCGAGTGATCGAGCTCTGACAGGATATAGACATTGAGATCGCAGAAATCGCCCGGCAGGAAAAAGCCGACGATCTGCCGCCGCCCGTCAGGCAAATCCTTGTAACGGCATGCCCAGCCCGAAATCAGCAGGCGAATAACCGTGGGATTCTCCCCTTCACGGGCAATGTCGCCGCGTGCTTCGCAGGTGCAGACCGGCCCGGTTTCCAGCCGCGAAAGGGCAGCGCGATCATCCTCGTCGAGGCGCATATACCGCCCCAGCAGGCGAAACAGCGGCTCGATCCCGGCGGCGGTCAATGTCGGCATGCGGCGTCTTCCGTTTGTGTCCAAGGCAAAAGCCTGCAAGCCTGAAGAACAACGTGTCAGCCGTGACATTAACGCAGGTTAGAACAATCGGCGCAGTATTCGCGGCCGAACGACCCGTATGTGAGATGTGCGAAGCAGGGGGGACCGCTGCCCGGCGGTGCATTTCAGTAATTGCCGGGCGGATCGCTTGCCGGGAAGCTCTGGTCGCTCTCCTCGTCAACCGTTGTCCAGCCGCGCGCAGGCGGGTCTCGCATCGCTTCCGGTCCGGCATCGCGCACCGGATTGTCCGCCGCCGCCGGTTGGTCTTCGGCGAAGGCAGCCCGCTTGTCGCCGTTCGATTTGTCGCGCTTGCGGTACGACAGGGCATAAGCCCCCGCGCCCAGGGCGGCCATCATCAGGATCATACGCATGTGTCAGCTCCTTGTCGGCACGGTGGAGGGGGTGTGGCATCAGGGGCTCCGCGCCGATGCCCAACTCTGGCCCGCGACGCGGCGCCGCGTCTCTATCCTGCATCAGGCGCGGAAGGATGATTGCGGCGCGACAAACCTATGTTAGGCCTTCGTAACTGACAGATACCTATGCTGCGGACCTGACCGAGGAGCTGATGGCCGATTTTGCGCAAGACGGCGGCGAGAGCCTCTTCCACGCCGCGTTCGAGGCGCTCCCGGATGCCGCCTGCATTCTGGCGGCCGCCGACGATGGCACTGCCGTGGGGGACTGGCATTACATCGCCGGTAACGCCGCGCTGCGAAGCCTGCTTGGTGTGGAAACGCTTGCCGGTCACAGCGTCCGTCAGCACTTCCCCCGGCAGGCCGATCACTGGGCAGAGGTGTTTTCCCGGGTGCTGAAGGCAGCCCGGCCTGAAACGCTGGTCCGCGAGGCCCGCAATCGCAGCCTCGTGCACGAGATTTGCGTGACCCCCCTGCTGGAGCGCGATCCGCCCGCCGTGATGTGCCGGATTCGCGACATTACCGGCGAACATCTCGCCCGGGTGCGCAGCCGCGAGGCCGATGTGCGATACAAGCTGCTGTTCGACGCCATCGACGAGGGTTTCTGCATCGTCGATCTGATTTTCGATGATGCGGGGCGCGGGGTGGATTACCGGTTTGTCGAGGCCAACCCCGCGTTCGTTGCGCATACCGGGCTTGAAGATCCGGTGGGCAAGCGGGTCCGCCGTCTTCAGCCCGATATCGAGGATCACTGGCCGGCAACCTATGGCCGCATTGCGACGTCAGGGGTGGCGGAGCGGTTCGAAAGCCAGTCGCTGGCGCTTGGCCGCTGGTTTGACGTGTTCGCCTTCCCGATCGGCGAGAAAGTGCCCTATCAGGTGGGTATCCTGTTCGAGGATGTCGGCGCGCGCAAGCAGATGGAAATGGCGCTGCGGCACAGCGAAAGCCGCCTCAAGTCCCTGATCGAAGCCAGTTCGGACCTCATCTTCAGGATGAACCCGGATGGAACCGAGATGCAACAGGTTGGCGGCCGGGACTTGCTCGGCGTGGGCGATCAGGCCAGCGACTGGATTGCGCAATTCGTCCCCGAGATCGACCGCGATGGCCTGCGCAAAGTGCTTGCTCAGGCCATCGCCGACCGCGAACCGATCGAGATCGATCATCGCATCCGTCTGGCTGACGGGACGACGGGCTGGCTCTCCACGCGCGCGATCCCGGTGTTTGGCGATGACGGTGCGATCACCGAATGGTTCGGCATGGCGACCGACATCACCCAGCGCCGCCACTTCGACCACGAACTTGCCCGGGGCGCGCAGATGTTGCGGGTGGCAAGCGAGGTCGGCAAGGTCGGCATGTGGGACTGGAACGTCGAGACCGGCGAACTGATCTGGTCGGACGAGAATTTCCGCATGCAGGGTTACGAGCCTGGCGCGGTTGTGCCGAGCTACGCCCTGTGGACCGAACGGATTCACCCGGAAGACCGCGCTTCGGTTGACGCCGCGGTGCAGCGGGCCATGACGACCGGCGAGGAATATATCAAGGAATACAGGCTCCAGCTTCCCAATGGCGAGGTGAGTTGGCTGGTCGGCCGCGGGCGGTTCCTCTATGATGAACGCGGCAAGCCCGTGCGGATGCTGGGAGCGATGATCGACATCACCCTGCGGCGACGCGAGGAAGAATGGCAGAAGCTGATGGTCGCCGAACTCCAGCACCGCGTCCGCAATCTGATCGGCATGGTAAGGTCGGTCGCGCGCCTTTCGGCCCCGAGCCACCGCCATGTTGATGAATATGTCGATCATCTGATCGGCCGCCTTCAGGCCATGGGGCGCACGCAGAGCACCCTCACCCGCTCGCCCGGCCGCAACGTCGACCTTGCCGAACTCGTGCGTGAAGAGCTGCTGGTGCACGCCGTTCAGCCAGAGCAGTGCCATGTCGAAGGCCCCGAAGTGGCGCTGTCGCCACACGCGGCGGAAATCGTGACGCTGGCCGTGCACGAACTGGCGACCAATTCGATCAAGTATGGCGCTCTGGGTGACACCGGCTATATTCGGATTATGTGGACGACAAGCGAACGTGACAACCGGGAATGGGTGGTCCTGCGATGGCAGGAAACCGCAGCGGTGCGCAAAACCAAGAATGTTCGCAAGGGGTTTGGTCGGCGGTTGATTGAAGAACGGGTTCCCTACGAGTTGCAGGGCGCCGGGCGCTTTACCATCCACGATACAGGCGTGATGGCCGAGCTGGAGTTTCCTCTGACGGAAGGCGGCAGCATACTTGAGACCCGGTCGTGATGTCGGGCGAATATCCATGACCGACCGTGCCTTGTCCGGCTGCCGCGTCATCATTCTTGAAGACGATTATTATCAGGCGCAGGATTGCAGGCAGATTCTGGAACGGGTCGGGGCCAAGGTCATCGCCATCAGCGCCGTTCTGCCAGATCTCGCCGAACTGTTCGCCGACGGACGGATCGACGCAGCACTGCTGGACATCAATCTGGGGCATGGCCTTTCGCTCGATTTCGCGCGCATGCTGCGCGCGCAAGGCGTGCCCTTTGCGTTCCTGACAGGGTATGATGCGCAGGTGTTGCCGGATGATCTTGCCGGCAGCCCGTGCCTCAGCAAGCCGGCGGACGAGACGCGGGTGATCGCCGTCCTGACGCGCCTCGCGGCCGGCGGAGACTGGCCGTCCGGGCACCGTATCGGCGCCCGGGTGTGGCGATCCCGTCAGGCGACGGATTTGAGCCTTTCGCGGCCTCCCGCATCGGCTGTGCGCGGGGCCAGATAGGCACTGTCAAACCCGGCCACTTGCTGCAACGTGCGCAGATCGAGGATCGTCAGCTGCTTCGATCGCAGCGCAATCAGCCCTTCCTGCCGCAATTGCTGGAGCTTGCGATTGATGTGCACCGGGGTCAGGCCAAGCACGTCAGCCAGATCATCCTGCGTCAGCGGGAAATGCATCTGCTGGCCCAGCCCCGGCTCAACCAGCGACAGGCGATAATGCGATTCGCAGATAAGGTGCGCCATTCGCTCCAGCGCGTCGCGGCGGCCGACATTCACCACCCAGGAGGCCAGCACCGCGTTTTCCATGCTGCCATAGCTGCGCATGGCCTCGCCCACTGCGGGAAAACGATCAATCACACGGCGCATGTCCGAATGCAGGATGTTGGCGATCCGGCACGGACCGAGCGTGATGACTTCCTCGATCGCGATCCCATCTGGCGAGGCGTCAAAATAGAATGCGTCACCGGGCAACAGCAACCGGGTGATCTGCCGGGCACCATCGCGCAAAATCTGATACCGCGCGGCCCAGCCGCTGAGTATCACGGGGAAGCACACCATCTCGTCACCATCGCGGGACAGGTACTTCTTCGCACCAACCTCTCGGGGTTGACGGCATAGTTCCTCAACAGCCTCGATTTCCTGATCGTTCAATTCGGCGGCATGCTTAAGTCTTTGCAAAAAGGCGTTTGACATGGGCTTGCTCCCTAAGGCCAAGTTTGATCGCATTGTCCCCGAATGCCCAGGTGGGCGCTTGCTCAAAAGTTATGGCGCAGTGCGATTCATCTGCAATTCAGCGTGCAAAAACTGCATCTGATCGCAACTGCCGATGCCCGGGAAATACCTGAAATGGGCCGAATCGACAATCGCGTCGCAGGCGAAATTCCATCGCCGACCGTATCCTGACGCGTTACTACGCGTGACGGTCAAATCGTGTCATCACGGAGACGGGGTGCCCACCGTGGCTAATAAAGCATATGGGGATCGTGGGTTCGTAATACGACCCTTCATTCGGCAGCAAGCTCTCCGCATGGCGCAACCGCGGCTGGCCCCTCGCCCGCAGCGACGGGCAAGCAGCCGGTATAACCGGGCGCTAAAAGGCGCAGCAGCGAGCCGCTCGCCGCACGAATGCGCCCTTCCTCGCAGCCCCGGACCGCTCGGTCAGGGCGGTTGCCTGCGGAAGTCATGGCGCAAATGCCTTAGTCCAAAATAGGTTAGAGCGTGCATCACATCCGGCAGGCAGTGTCGTGGCTCCAGGGGGTTTCCCGATTCTCCTGGAAGCAGCAGGGTCGGGCACGTCTAGCCTTTTTTCTTCGCCTGACCCTACGCCCCAAACAAACTCCCCGCCCAGCGATGGGCGGGGTTTTTTTGAGAACACGATGCCCGAACGCCCGGTGCGGCAAAGCCTCCAGCCGCCCCGAACGCGCGAAACAGCGATCAGGCGCGGTCGAAGCGGTCGAAATATTCCAGAAATTCAAGGCTGATGCGCTGACGGGCATCCAGCGGGGCATGACGGATCACATCGGGCAGCCAGCTGCTTTCTTCCTGGTAGACGTGCTGCTGGACGGCGCTTTCGATGTGGTCCAGTTTCTCCAGCCAATCCTTGCTGCCGGGCTGGAGCTTTTGCAGCTCGGCCAGCTGAACCTTGGTCATGGCATGTTCTTCATACGCCATCCCGGCATGGGTCTTGCCGCTATGCTCGGACACCTCGGGATAGACGACCGCCTCTTCCGCCATCGAATGGCCGTTCAGCAGCACCGCCAGCTCATGCACGGTTGCCTGCGCCTCCGCCCCGCCTTGCGCACGCGCCCGTGCGAACAGCGATTCTATCTCGCGGTGGTGGGCAAGGATTTCCTCGGCGAAGGTTTCACCGACAGCAAGCTCGGTCAGTCTATCGCGCGCCTCGCGGCGCTGTTCGTCGGATGCGGCGGGGGCGAGTGCGGCGGCGATACGGTCGAGAAACGACATGGGCAGTCTCCAGTTGAAGGGTAACGCGGTATCTGCCGGGCAGCCTAGGCCGTCACCGTGCGCACGCCTTTTCCTGCGTTCCTATCCCGCGTTAATGCCCCTGCTGCGCCCTTGCGCGATGCGCGCGCCTTCACCGGGTAGCGAGCGACCGACACCGCATGTCCTATCACGATTTCCTGCTTTATGCGGGTGTGGCGATCGTCACGGCCTACTGGTTGCCGCGCCTGATATCGGGCCGCGAACCCGCCGCGTCCGCCCTGCTGATCGCGGCAGGGGCCATCTGCGCGCTGTCGCTGGCCGAACCGCCGCCGTTGTTCATGCCGATCGCCGATCCCGGCCTGTGGGAGGTGCTGAGCGAGATGGCGGTGATCGTCGCCCTCTTCGCCACCGGGATGCAGCTCGATATTGTCAGGCCGTTCGCGCGCTGGCGGGCCACGTGGCGGCTGCTGGCGGTGGCGATGCCGCTGACCATCGCCGCGATGGTGCTGGTGGGGCTTGCCGCCGGATGGCCGCTGGCAAGCGCGCTGCTGCTGGGCGCGGTGCTGGCGCCGACCGATCCGGTGCTGGCAGGCGACGTGCAAGTCGGCCCGCCGACGGAAGGCGGCGAGCACCCGGTCCGCTTCGCGCTCACCACCGAGGCCGGGCTCAACGATGGGCTGGCCTTTCCGTTCGTATACCTTGCGCTGGCCGCAGTGGCGGGGCTTACGGGCACGGAATTCGTGACCTGGCTCGGATACGATGTGGTCTACCGCATCGCGGCGGGAACGCTGGCAGGGGTGGTGGCTGGCTGGGGCCTTGCGCAAGCGGTGTTCCGCTGGCCGACGCGCAATGTGCTCGCCGACACCGGATCGGGCGTGCTGGCACTGGCCGGGGTGCTGATCTGCTACGGCTTGGCCGAGTTCATCCACGGCTACGGCTTCATCGCCTGCTTCGTCGGCGGCCTCGCCTTTCGCCGGGTCGAGGCGGAGCACGAATTTCACGCCAATCTCCACGTCTTCAACACCGCCATCGAGCACGCGCTGACCGCGGTGCTGCTGCTGATGACCGGCGCGGCGCTGGGAACCTATTGGGCGCAGGTCAGCTGGGAGCATGTCGCCATCGCCGCTGCGTTGATATTCCTCATCCGGCCGATCGCAGGCTGGGCGTCGCTCGCCGGGACCGGTCTTGCCCCGCGCGAACGCTTTGTCACCGCCGTCTTTGGCGTGCGCGGGATCGGCAGCCTCTACTACCTTGCCTTCGCGGCCGGGTCGACGCAGCTGCCGGTGCTTGCCGATCTGTGGCTGGTCGTGCTGGTGACGATCGCGCTGTCGGCGGCGGTCCATGGTCTCACCGCAGGGGCCGCATTGTCGGGCATCCCCGATGACGATGACGAAAGCACCCCTGACGCGCCGGAGCCCGCATCGTGACCGGCGCGACCGGGCGCAAGGCGCTACTGCTCGATTTCGATGGCACGCTGGTCCCCATCGCCGCCACGCCTGACGGGGTGCGGGTGGACGCGGCGCTGCGTGATCTGATCGCCGAGGCAGACGACCGGCTGGGCGGGCGTGTTGCCATCATCAGCGGACGCTCGCTCGAACAGCTCGATGCGCTGTGGGGCCGCAGCCTGGGGCCAATCACGGTCGCTGCCAGCCACGGCCTCGAACTGCGCAGCGGTGGACGCCTGCGCGCGCCGCCGCCTGCGCGTGTGTTCGCCCGGCTGGCGCGCGAGACCGAGGTGCGCTTTGGCGCCAACCAGGGCATCGTGATCGAGTTGAAGAGCTTCGGTCTCGGCCTCCACTACCGGCTGGCCCCGGCGCTGCGCCCGCTGGTGGAACAGTGGGTGGAAGAATGCGCCGCGGCGCACCGGCTGCTGGTCCAGCCCGGCGACATGGTGTTCGAACTGCGCTTGCCGGGTGCAGACAAGGGCGATGCGGTGCGCGCCATCATGCAACTGCGCAGCTTTGCTGGCAGCACCCCTTTCTATTTCGGGGACGACCTGACCGATATCGCCGCGATTGCAGCGGCGCGCGCGCTCGGCGGGCAGGGGTTTGCGGTCGGCGAACGGATTGCCGCTCATGCCGATGAGGCGCTGCCCGATGTGCGCGCGGCGCTGGCCCGCATTCGCGCTGTGCTCGGCTGATCGCGCCGGGGACGGGTTTCATCACATAGCCTATTTTCTGCCCTGCCCCCTTGCGCAAAGGGGTTGGGGTCGCTGCGCCCTCCCATCGAATATCGCCCGGCGCGGCCCTGCCAGTTCACGAGCCGGAACGCCGGCTGCGTCGCCATTTTCCGGAGCCGCCGATGCCCCGCCTCCTTGCCATATCCAATCGCGTTCAAACCGAAACCGAGGGCCAGAACGCCAATCGCGGTGGCCTTGCGGTGGCCCTTGCTTCGGCCTTGCGCGAAAGCGGGGGCATCTGGTTCGGCTGGTCTGGCGAGCAGACCGACGAATTCACCGGTCAGCTCACCTTCCGCCGCGCGGCGGGCGTGGCGACAGCGACGATCGATCTGGAGGCGCAGGACGTTGAGGAGTATTACAACGGCTTTGCCAACCGCACGCTGTGGCCGCTGTTCCATTACCGGGTGGACCTCACTGAGATCGCGCGCGATTTCGCGGGCGGCTATGCCCGGGTCAACCACCGCTTTGCCGAAACCCTGTCCCCGCTGATCGAACCTGACGACTTGTTGTGGGTGCACGACTATCACCTGATGCCGCTCGGCAGCCTGCTGCGCGAACGCGGCTTTGCCAATCGCATCGGCTTCTTCCTGCACATCCCCTGGCCGCCGCCGAGCCTGCTGGTCTCCCTGCCCGATCACCGCGAACTGGTGGAAAGCCTGCTCGCCTATGACGTGATCGGCTTCCAGTCGGCAGAATGGCGGCAGGCGTTTCTGGACTATCTCACCGCCCACCTCGAAGCCGAAATCGACGGTGAAATCGCGCGCTTCAACGGCCGGTCGACGCGGCTGCTGGTGTGCCCGATCGGGCTCGACGCGGCCGATTTCGGCAGTGCGGTGCACTCCATCGCGGCCCGGCAGGCGGAAACGCGGTTGAAGGTCAGCGCGGTTGGGCGCGATGTTATCGTCGGGGTGGACCGGCTCGACTATTCCAAGGGGTTGCAGGAGCGTTTCGCGGGCTACGAGCTGCTGCTCGGCACCAGGCCAGAGCTGCGCGAAAAGGTGTTCCTGCTGCAAATCGCCCCGCCTTCACGCGGGGACGTGCCGAGCTATCAGCAGATCCGGGCCGAACTCAATGCCATGTCCGGCGCGATCAATGGCGAGTTCGCCTCCATCGACTGGGTGCCGCTGCGCTATGTGAACCAGGGCTATTCGCGCGATGAGCTGTTCGGCATCTACCGCGCCGCCCGGGTCGGGCTGGTCACGCCTTTGCGCGACGGGATGAACCTGGTCGCCAAGGAATATGTCGCGGCGCAAGATCCGGCCGATCCCGGGGTGCTGGTTCTGTCATGTTTTGCCGGGGCCGCCGCGCAGCTGGAAGAGGCGGTGATCGTCAATCCGCACAGCACGGAAGACATCGCCGATGGTATCGCCCGGGCGCTCGCCATGCCGCTGGCCGAACGACAGGCGCGGCACAAGGCGATGGTGGCGCGGATCACGGAACACGACGTCGTGTGGTGGTCGCGGACCTTCCTCGATGCGCTCGCGGCAAGTCCCGCCCCCGAACGCAATGACCGCCCCCGGCTGGTCCCGGCGGGCGGCAAAGGCTAGGCCGGGTATGAAATCCCCGCGCGATCCGGCGGGACCGCGCGGGGATTCGGGCTCGCGGGGGCGCGCCTACCGGGCGCCGGTCTCAATCGCCGCAGGCTCGCCGCCGGTCCGCGTCGCGGTCGGGGCCGGCATCGCGCCTGCGGAAGGCATGTTCGTCACCAACCAATCGTGGTGCTTCTGGACGACAGGGATCGTCGCCTGGGCGAACTGGCGCAGCTCTGCCGTGTCGCCTTCCCCGCCGTAGGACTTCAGCAGGTCGAGCGCCTTGCGGTGCGCGGCCATTTGCTGGCTCAGATATTCGCGGTCGAGATCAGCCCCGGCGAGGCTGCGCAAGACATCAATCTGCGCTTCATGCGCAGCGTCGAGTTTGGCAGGCAGGTCCAATGTCTGGCCGGACCGGGCGATCGCGGCCTTGAGGTTCTCGCTCGACCGGGTGTGATCGGTGACCATCATCTGCGCAAATTCGCGGGTCTGGGCCGACTCGCCCTTCTCGATCGCAAGGCGCCCGGCGGTGATCTCATACAGGTCGGATTGGGCGGCACTGTCGGCAAACTGCTGCGCCGTGGGCGTATCCGCGGCGAAGGCGCCGCCCGCTTCGTTGCTGGCCGTGTCGGCGCCGGTTTCGGCCCCGGTTTCGGCGGCGCGGTCGTTGCAGGCCGTCGCCATCAGGCTCGCCGCGATCAGGATGGTGATCCGCATTTTCGTTCCTCTCGTGTCAGTGGTCCCGAAGGCATGGGACACAGCGCAAAACCTAAGCGGCAGGACACGGCGGCGAATTCACATAGGCGAGCCACCGGCGATAGCGGATTGACCCGGCCCGGGCGCGGGGTGAGGGGGCGGGCCGAAAACTTGCCGAGTATAGGGACGCCCGCCCGCACATGACCGAAGAAGGCCGCACCAACCAACGGAAAAACAGGTGCGATGCGAAACCCCTCTCCAAGCGACGCCTGCGACATCTGCGCCCCGCATTTCTCGGCCGATATGGCCGCCGCGCTGCCCGCGCTGCGCCGCTTTGCCCGCTCGCTGTGCCGGCAGGGCGACATGGCCGATGATCTGGTGCAGGAAACCATGATCCGCGCCTGGGCCTCGCGGCATACCTTCCTGCCGGGCAGCAAGTTCCGTCCCTGGCTGTTCACGATCCTGCGCAACCAGTTCTACACCGCCATGCGCAAGCGCAACAAGCTGGTGAGCTGGGAGCCCGAGGCGGCTGAGCGTATCCTGGTGCAGGAACCCGATCAGGAAGACCGGCTGCATCTCGCCGACGTCGCTGGCGCGCTGGAGCAACTGCCGGCCAACCAGCGCGAAATGCTGGTGCTGATCGCAGGCGCAGGGCTGAGTTACGAAGAGGCGGCGGTGGTCGCCGATTGCAAGATCGGCACCGTAAAAAGCCGCATCAACCGCGGCCGCGCGGCGATCCGCGCGATCATCGACGGGGCCGAGAACGCCGCCTGAAGCGGCCCTTTTCCAGAAATGCAGCAGGCCCGCCGTTGGGGGCGGGCCTGCGCCGGTGCGGTGCTGGGCTATGGGGTGCGGGCATGTGCCTTGAGGCCCGCACCTTTGCCGCAACAAACCGTTCCGTTATTCCACGGCGTCGGCCTTTTCCTCGATCTGGTCGGCCTGGGCCTCGGTCGCCTCACGCGTGGCATCGGCCTTGGCTTCGAGGGCGTCTTCGGCAGCCGGAGCCGCTTGGTCGGCTTGCGCTTCGAGCTGGTCGGCCGTCTGCTCGCCTTCGGCGCGGACGCCTTCGGCCTGGGCTTCCAGCTGGTCTTCGGCGCGGTCCTCTGCGCTTTCCTGACAGGCGGCCAGGCCCGCGGCAGCCATGACGAGGGCGGCAGTGGTGACGAACTTCTTCATGACAGGATCTCCTTGATGCAAAATTAGCGCACGCGGCCGCGGCGCAGCAGATTGACGATGGCAAGCAGCACCAGCGCGCCCAAGAACGAGACGAACAGCGAACCGATGCTGAAATCGCCCTGCGTGATGGTGCCTTCGCCGAGCAGCGGCGTGATGAGGAAACCGGCCACAACCGCACCGACCACGCCCACCACGATGTTGAGCAGAATGCCCTGCTGGGCATCGGTGCGCATCACAAGGCTGGCGAGCCAGCCGAGGATACCCCCGATGATGATGATAAGAATGATGTTCATTGTTTTCTCCTTGCCGAGCCTGACCCCACTCGGACCACGACCGCTGACCGGCCGCCCCCGGGTGGCTTCGACATGGCCCTGCCTGACAGGGTGACGCGGAACCGCCCTCACCTATGTTGTGAGGCACCGCCAAGATGGCGGCCTGCCTGTCAGGCGAGCGGCGGGGGCAGGCTGAACAGGCGTGCGAAACGCAGCGCCAGCGGGCGGTCCCCGGTGATGGCCAGACCCATTTCCGCCTCCAGCGCATCCCACGCGACGCCCGCATAGATCCCGGCCGCGATCACATCGGCCGACGGCGCGCGGAACACCGCGTCGGCCTGATCGGCATTGCCGCGCACGATCGGCAATTCGCGCCCCTCAGGCCGGGCAAGGAAACTGTCTTCGCCGATCACGAAACCGATGGTGCCGACAAACCGCGCGCACTGGTCGCGGTCGAGCATGGTGCGCAAGGACAGCATCAGCGACACCGCGGACAGCGGCAGGCGCGGATCGTGCGCGCGCGATTGCGCCGCCCAGCGGCCCAGCTCCTGGATCAGCAGCTCGGCGGCGAGGCCCCATGGCGTCAACTCATAGACCTGCGCCTTGCCCGGCGGGGGCAGGCTGCGACGCACGAGCACCCCCGCCGCAGCGAGCGCCTCAAGCCGCTCGGTCAGCACCTTGGCGGAGATGCCGGGAAGCGCGCTGCGCAGATCGGAAAAGCGGCGCGGCCCGAGCATCAGCTCGCGCACCACCAGCAGCGCCCACCGCTCGCCGATCACCTCCAGCCCGAACGCGGTCCCGCATGCGTCATTGTACCAACGACCATGTGCTTGCGGCGCGGGGCGCCCTCCACTTGTCGTATTTCCGGTTTCTTTAGGTAACTTCATTGTTGACTAAGGTAACCATGAGAAAGAAAAGACGCAAGGGGGGCGAGTCGCAACGACTTCGCTGAGGAGAGGACAAGCTATGTATATCGACGGTTTTGTGATTCCCGTGCCGGCGGGCAACCGCCAGGCCTTCATCGACCATGCGGCCAAGGCTGACCCTGTATTCATGGAAATGGGCGCGACCCGCGTGGTCGAATGCTGGGCGGACGACGTGCCCGAAGGCAAGGTCACCGATTTCCGCCGCTCGGTCGATCTCGCGGACGGCGAGGAGGTGGTGTTCAGCTGGATCGAATGGCCCGACAAGGCGACCCGCGATGCCGCCTTTGCCACAATGATGTCCGAGGATTTCAAGGATCCGCGGATGGATCAGGCGCTCAACCCGATGCCGTTCGACGGCAAGCGCATGATCTTCGGCGGCTTTGTGCCGGTGCTGGAGATGGGGCAATGAACGCGCCTGCCGTGCGCCATGGCGCGGTGACATGGCACGAATTGATGACGCATGATCCGGCGGCGGCAAAGGCCTTTTACGGGCCGCTGCTTGGCTGGCGCTTCGATGCGGGCGAAGTCGAGGGGCGCGGCTATGACGTGATCCTGGCAGGCGACGCGGCAATCGGCGGTGTGCTTGGCCTTGATGACGGGGCGCGTCCGCCGGTGTGGGCGGCCTATGTCGCAGTCGATGCTCTTGACGCCGCGTGCGAGGCCGTGCGCGGCAATGGCGGCACGCTGGCGATGGAGGGCCTCGCCGTTCCCGGCATGGGGCGCTTCGCCCTTGCCGCCGATCCCGATGGGGCGCCGTTCTACATCATGGAATACGACACCGCCCCGCCCGGCCCTGCCACCGCCTTTCCGCCCGCCCCCGGCCACTGCGCGTGGAACGAATGCGCCGCGCAGGATGCGGACCGGGCAATCGCCTTCTACACCGGCCTGTTCGGCTGGCGGCAGGAGGGCGAATTGCCGATGGGCGAACACGGCAGCTACCGCTTTCTGCACCACGACGAACGGATGATCGGCGCGGTCATGCCGGTCGGCAACACGGGGATGGTGACCGGCTGGACGTTCTATTTCGTTGTCCCCGACATCGATGCAGGCGCGGCCGCGATCCGCGCGGGCGGGGGCACGGTGCTCCATGATCCGATGGAGATACCCGGCGGCGATTTCTCGCTGAGCGCCACCGATCCGCAAGGCGCGACGTTCGGCCTTGTCGGCCCGCGCCTTGGATGAAGGAGGCCGCGATGCACAAGAACACCATTTGCCTGTGGTATGACAGCAATGCCGAAGAGGCCGCCCGCTTCTATGCAGAAACCTTCCCCGACAGCAGCGTAGGCCCTATCGCGCGCGCTCCGCTCGACACGCCCGGCACCAAGGCCGGGGATGTGATCGTGGTCCACTTCACCGTGCTCGGCATCCCTTGCATTGGCCTGAACGGCGGACCGATCTTCCCGCACACCGAAGCCTTCAGCTTTCAGGTGACGACCGAGGATCAGGACGAGACCGATCGCTACTGGAATGCCATAGTCGACAATGGCGGAGCACCAAGCGCCTGCGGCTGGTGCAAGGACCGCTGGGGAGTGAACTGGCAGATCACCCCGCGCACCCTGACCGAGGCGCTGGCGGCAGGGGGCGACGAAGCCGCGCGCGCCTTTGCCGCGATGATGACGATGGGCAAGATCGACGTGGCTGCGATTGATGCTGCGCGCCGCCGGGCCCAAGCCGGGCCTGAAGAAGCTGGCCAAGCAGCGGGCGGGCGTTCAGGGCACGCTCATCGTCACCCATGAACACATCGGCCCTCTGATCTTGATGGCCGAAGCCTCGCCGCCGCCGATGGCCAGCGCGCGCGGGGCAGCCCGTCAGGAGGCGATGGCCCGAGGAGAATGGTGATGCGGTTGATCGGATATTGCGCCGCTGTGGCAACGGCCGGGCTGTTGGCGGCCGCTTCCGCCTCGGCCGAACCGCAAGTCACGATGCGTCAGTCCCCGCCCGCCGCCGCGCCGACCATGCCGGACCCGGTGGCGCCGCCGTTCGCCGTGCCCGACCGTTTCTCCCGCGCACGCGACAATCTCGTGGCGCTGCGCGACGGGCGGCTGTCAGTGGCCGATCTCACCGACCTTGAGCTGCAAGACGTGCTCGATCTCGACCGCGCGCTGCGCGAACGCTCGTTCGAAACCCGCACCCCGCAGCAGCAATGCGTGGATGACGAGGTGCGACGTGCGGGCGGCAAGCCGTCGCGGCTGGAATGGCAGGTGATCGACCTCAAATGCCGACCGTGAGGGGGCGCGCTAACGGCGCTTGAGGATCAGGTAGAGCGCGCCCTCCCCCCCATGCCGCACATGCGCGCGGCGCACAGCGGTAATGGCATCGGCGTGGCGGCTGGCGGCGAGCCAGTCGAGCAGCTTGGCGCGGATCGCCCCGCGTTTGGCCATACGGTCGGCCGGATCGACCGGACGTTCCCGCCCTGCCACCACCAGCACCACCCGCGCGCCCATCATCCGGGCCTGATCGAGCGCGGTCATCACCCGGTCATAGGCGGTATCGAGCGTGTGGCCGTGCAGGTCGAGCGTCAGGTCAGGATCAAGCCGCCCGGCCTTCACCCGCCGGTCCCAGTGCGAATCGAGGCCGGTCTGATCCTCCCCGGCACGGGGAGGGGGACCGCCGGGCGCAGCCCGGGGGTGGAGGGGCACCCGCGGGGCTCCAGAGGATTTTGCGGGCTTGACCGGCTTGACGAACTTCGGCGGGGTTTTCGGAGCAGTCGCACCTGCCCCTCCACCAGCCTGCGGCTGGTCCCCCTCCACCGTCGGGGGAGGACTGGGACGGCGCTTCCCCGGCAGCGGCTTCACGCTCGCAGCGAGGTGCGCCCAGGCCGCCTGTTCCCCGACGCTCAGCCCGCGCGGGAGCCTCATCGCTTCGGCAATCGCGCTGCGGCGGCTTTCGGCAGCAGCACGAAGGCTCGTCCCCGCCCGCTCATACCGCCCGCAATCCGGCGCGCATCCTCCCCCGCGCCCCAGAAGGTGTCGAACCGGTTCGCCCCCTTGATCGCCCCGCCGGTATCCTGCGCCACCCACAGGCCCGTAGCCTCGCGCCGGTCAAGATCGAGCCACACCGGCGCGCCCAGCGGCACGTAGGCCGGGTCCGCCGCGACCGAGCTTTCGCGCCGCACCGGCACGCCCAGCGCACCCAAGGGGCCATCGCCGGTCAATTCCTGAAAGAAAATCCAGCTCTTGTTGAGCCGCATCAGATCACGCCCCTCGCGCGGGTTGTCGCGGATATAGGCCATGATCCCCTGCATCGAGCCGGAATACTTGCCCGGCCCCTCGCCCAGCAGGCCCCGCTCGCGCATCACCCCGCCGATGCCGACATATTCGCGCCCGTTCTGCCCGGCATAGCCGATGCGGATCACCTGCCCTTCCGGCGTGATCAGCCGCCCGGAGCCCTGAATCTGGAGGAAGAAGAACTCCACCGGATCGGCCGCCCAGGCGATCACCGGCACCCGGCCAGCCAGTGCCCCATCCTCGATCGCCGCACGGTCGTGGTAGAGCACGAAGCGGCTCTGTTCGTTATAGCGCCCCAGCGGCGGGCGACCGGTGCGCTCGGATGGGGGCACATCATCAGGCCAGCCGCGCACCAGATCGTTGGGCATGGCATAGACCGGCACCTGGTATCCGGGCCGCCGCGTTCGGCTTCCGGCAATCTCCGGCTCGAAATAGCCGGTGGCAAACGCCTTGCCATCGCCGATCTGAACGGGGGTGAAGTTGTCGGTGAAGAACGCCCGGGCGAGCGCGGGCGAAGCGACACGCGCACGCGTGCAAGCCTCACGCCAGTCATCGGGGCGGGTCAGCCCGCTCGCATCCACCCGTGTCAGCAGCTTGGGGCAGGATTCAACGAAGCTCGCCAGTGCCCCGCGCGCGTCAGGATCGCTCACCGCCAGCGCCGCGAAGGCCGGGCCGAGCGCCACACCCGCCAGCAGCGCATTGGCACCGACCGGTGCGCTTACCACCGCCGCGGGCGGCGACACGGGCCGGGACGGAGCTGAAGGGGGAGGCGGCGCATTGCCCGGTGGGATTACCGGTCCGCAGGCCGCCAGCACCAGCAGCATCGCAAGCCCGAAAACCTGCCGCATCGCGCGTTCCTTCCAGCAACAGGAGAGCGCCGCCCCGGTGAGGGCTGGCGCCTGTCCTAGCCCTCGTCGGCTTCGTCGAGCAGCCAGTTGGGATCGCGCGCGGTGACATTGCGCGAGAACGTCCACACGTCGCGGCTTTCGATCGCATCGTCGAGCGATCCGGCCACGACATTGCCATCCTTGTCACGCGTCACCGCAGCGATGTCGGCGACGAACAGCAGCGCGATGCGCGCAATCCTGCCGTCGAGCACCGCCGAATGGATGCGCACCTCTTCGATGCGAATCAGGGTATTCTCCAGCGTCTCACCCGCGGCCTCGCGCGCGTCGATGGCGGCGACGAAGCCGGCGTAGACATCATCGTCGCACAGTTCGCGCAAGGTTTCGCGGTCGCTCTTCCAGAAGGCTTCCAGGATCATGCGATAGGCGCCGCGCGCGCCTTCGAGGAATTGACCGATGACAAAGCGGCTGTCAGCTGCCGAAATCTCGCGCAGCGCCCGTTCGACCGCCGGCATCACGCCTTCCAGCTCGGCCGGGCGCGGTGCCACCGCGGGGGTAGGAGCGACGGCCGGACGGCTGCCGTGCGGCTTGTCTTCAGGATCGAACCGCTGCGGCACAGGCTCCTCCTCCTGCTCGGCGCGGCGACCTAGCACCGAATAAAGGCGCAGGCCGAGAAAGGCGGCCACCATGGCGAGGATGACGATTTCGAGCACTGTGACTGGTTTCCGATCTTGCATCAGGGCCGTGCCGCTACGGACCGCGTGCAGCGTCCGTGCATAGCCCACCCTGCCTTAAATGGGTATCGATTACAATTCGCCAACGCCCGATAGGTTGCCGTGCGCACCAATCATCGCCGTGCCGGGCATGCTGCGCGGCGTGTGGTTGCGGGCGAGCCGCGCCCCTGCTAGGCGACCGGCGAAAGCGCCAACGCGTATTCGCGTGCGCCCGGCGCACCACCTGTTCCAGTAATTGCCACCTTTTACATCAAGCGAAAGACATCTGCACTCATGGCCGACGAGCAAGAAGGCGTCATCACCGATCTCGATAACACCGGCAATGGCGATCCCAAGCCCAATGGTGTCGATACCCAGCCCACCGCCGGGATCATCACCCAGTATGTGAAAGACCTTTCGGTCGAAAACCCGAGCGCGCCTGATGTCTTCCAGTGGGCCGAACCGCCGCAGATCGACGTGCAGTTCAACATCGCGGCTGAGCCGGTCAGCCCCGAAGTGTTCGAAGTGACGCTGAAACTGACGCTGACCGCCACCGCGCAGCGCGGCACCATGTATATCGTCGATCTGGCCTATTGCGGTCTGGTGGGCATGCGCAACGTGCCCGAGGATCAGGCCCACGCCTTCCTTTACGCCGAAGCGCCGCGCCTGCTGTTCCCCTTCGCCCGCCGCGTGGTGGCCGATGCGGTGCGCGATGCCGGGTTCCCGCCGCTGATGGTCGATCCGGTCGATTTCGGCGCGATTTACGCCCAGCAACTTTCGGCGCGCCGCGCCGAGGAAGCGGCCGGGGGCAAGCCTATCGCCCCGGTAACAGGCAACGCCTGAGGTCGGGCAGATTTGTTTTCCGTTCGCCCTGAGCTTGTCGAAGGGCTGTCCTTTCTTTTGACCCCGTCTGCGGAAAGAAGAAGACCAGTGCTTCGACAAGCTCAGCACGAACGGATTCTGAGGTTCCGCGCCCGATGAGCCTGCTGAAGAACGTCGGCACGATCGGCGGGCTGACATTGGTGAGCCGGATCGGCGGCTTTGCGCGCGACATCCTGCTCGCGCGGGTGCTTGGCGCAGGCGGGGTGGCGGATGCATGGCAGCTTGCCTTCCAGCTGCCCAACCTGTTCCGCCGCCTGTTTGCCGAAGGCGCCTTCGCATCCGCCTTCGTGCCGCTGTTCAACCGCCACATGGCCGAAGACGAACACGCCGCGCGGCGCTTTGCGGGCGAAGTGCTGGCGGTGCTGCTGCCGATCCTGGTGGTGTTCGGCGCGGTGATGATGCTGGCGATGCCGTGGGTGCTGTGGGCCTTCGCCAATGAAGACCTGCGCGGCGATGCGCGCACTTATGATCTGGCGGTGCTGATGGGGCAGATCGCGTTCCCCTATCTGATGTTCATGAGCCTGGCGACGCTGGTTGCGGCGATCCTCAATTCGTTGTCGCGCTTTGCCGCCGCGGCGGCCGCGCCGATCCTGCTCAACCTGTGCCTGCTCGCCGCGCTGGTGTGGGGCGCGCTGCAACCGGCGGGAGAGGCCACCCGGGCGGCGACCGGGATCGGCCTTGCCATCGCGGTGTCGGTCAGCGGGCTGCTGCAACTGGTGTGGCTCTACTGGTTCATGCGCCGCGCAGGGTTCCGCATCCCGCGCCTTGCCCCCGGAGTGACGCGCCACGTGAAGGAGATGGGGGCGCTGATCGTGCCGGCCGTGTTCGGCGCAGGCGTGTATCAGATCAGCCGCTTCATCGATCTCGCCTTCATCCGCGGCCTGCCTGACGGGAGCCTGACCTACATGGCGATGGCCGACCGCTGGAACCAGCTGCCGCTCGGCATCATCGGCATTGCGCTGGGCACCGCGATCCTGCCCGCCCTGTCGCGCCACATCAGCCGCAAGGAGGATGCGGAAGCCGCGCGCCTGCAGGCCAACGCGGTGGAGCTGGCGATGCTGCTTACCCTGCCCTGCGCCGTGGCTCTGTTCATCACCGGCTTCGCTTTCGTGAAAGCCTTCATGCAAGGTCAGGCCTTCACCGCCGAAGATGCAGCGGTGACGGGCATGGTCACCTCGGCGCTGGTGGTGGGGCTGCCCGCCTATGTGCTGGTCAAGGTGCTGACGCCGAACTTCTTCGCGCGGGCTGACACCCGCACCCCGGTCTACACCGCTGCCGCTTCGCTGGTGGTGACCGTGGGGCTCAACATCGCGCTGGTGCCGGTGCTGGGCGTGGTGGGCCTCGCGCTGGCGGGCGCGGTGGGCGCTTGGGTCAACATCACCCTGCTGGGCGCGATCCTTGCCCGGCGCGGGTTCTTCCGCCTGCCGGGCCGGGTGGCGGGGCGGATCGGGCGGATCGCGCTCGCGTCGGCGGTGATGGGGGCGGCGCTGGTTGCGCTCATGCAAGTGGTCGGCCCCTGGCTAGACGGACCTTTCCCCATGCGCCTTGCCGCCGTTGGCGCGATCCTGTTGGTGAGCTTTGTCACCTACGGCGCGGGCACCGTGCTGCTCGGAGTGCTCGACAAGGCGACCGTGCAGCGCCTATTGCGCCGCCAGAGCTAGACCATCAGGACCAATCATGCGCGTCGTTTCCGGCATCCAGCCTACCGGCAACCTGCACCTCGGCAATTACCTCGGTGCGATCCGCAACTGGGTGGCGATGCAGGATGCCTTGGAAGAGGGCTACCACGCTCAACTACCCGCAGGCGGTAGCGAAAAAAGGGGGGAAGCCTTGTTCTTCCTTGCCGATCTCCACGCGCTGTCGCAGCCCCACGATCCCGCTTCGCTCCATCAGGGCACCCTCGAAATGGTCGCCGCGCTGGTCGCCTGCGGGATCGACCCCGATCGCAGCGTGCTGTTCAATCAGGCGCAGGTGCCCCAGCATGCCGAGCTGCAATGGCTGCTCAACGGCACCGCCCGGATGGGCTGGCTGAACCGCATGACGCAGTGGAAGGACAAGGCGGGCAAGAACCGCGAGGGCCAGTCGGTCGCGCTGTTCACCTACCCCGTGCTGCAAGCCGCCGACGTGCTGCTGTATCAGGCGACCCATGTGCCGGTGGGCGAGGATCAGAAACAGCATCTGGAGCTGGCCCGCGACATCGCGCAGAAATTCAACAACGACTTCTGCCCGGAAGACGCGCCGGTCTTTACCCTGCCCGAACCGATCATCCCGGCCGAAGCCGCGCGGATCATGTCCTTGCGTGACGGCAACGCCAAGATGTCGAAGTCGGACCCTTCCGACATGAGCCGCATCAACCTCGTCGATGATGCCGACACGATGGCGCAGAAGGTGAAGAAGGCGAAGACCGATCCCGAACCGCTGCCGTCCGAAGAAGCGGGGCTGGCGGATCGGCCCGAGGCGCGGAACCTCGTGGGCATCTATGCCGCGCTGTCGGGCGAACCCGTGGCGGCGGTGCTGGCGCAATATGGCGGACAGGGCTTCGGCGCGTTCAAGCCTGCGCTGGCCGATCTGCTGGTGGCACGGCTCGGGCCGATCCGCGATCGCTTCGTGGCGTTGAAGGACGACCGCGAGACGCTTGACGCAATCCTCGCCCGCGGCGCGGCCAAGGCCCGCGAACGCGGCGCACCGACGCTCGATGCGACCTACAATGCGCTGGGCCTGGTGCGGCATTGAGCGCCTGTGCGGGCGATGACCGGGGCGATTCTTGCGACGGATATTCAATTCCGGTTCATTCGCGCGTAATAGAATAGGCCGCGTAAGGCCTCATGCGTTATCGCGGGGTCTCCAGAACAAGGGTTGAGTCATGATGTCATCGCTGCCTTCGCTCAAGTCGCTGACCCGCCTCGCCATGCCGGCCGCACTGGCGCTGGGCCTTGCGGCCTGTGCCACACCGTTCAAGGCTGACGTATCGCGCTTTGCCGTGCCGCTGCCCGCGCCGCAGGGCCAGACCTTTGCGGTCGTGGCGGAAGATCCCAAGCTCGCCGGCGGGCTTGAATTTGCCACCTATGCCAGTTCGGTCGCTGCCGAAATGCAGCAATTGGGCTATGCCCGCGCCGCCTCACCCGAAAGTGCCGATCTCCTGGTGCGCTTCGATTACCGCGTCGATGGCGGGCGTGAACGCATCCGCACCGATTTCGTCGGCGGCGGGTTTGGCGCCGGGCGCTTTGGCCCGTGGGGCCCGTGGGGCGGCTGGGGCGGCGGCGGCGCCTGGGGCTTCGGCTTCAACGATCCGTTCTTCGGCGGGCCTGATGTGCGCAGCTACACCATCTACACCAGCGGGATCGACCTGAAGATCGACCGCGCCGCCGATGGCCAGCGCCTGTTCGAAGGCAAGGCCGAAGCCGTGTCGCGCTCCAACCGCCTGCCGCGCCTCGTGCCCAATCTGGTGGACGCCTTGTTCACCGACTTCCCGGGCAATTCGGGCGAGACGCTGCGCATCACCATTCGTGACGATAACGAAAAGACCGTGCGCAACGCCGATTGATGGTGTAAGGCGGGCGCCAAGAGACCCTTGGACGGGAACAAGAAGGCGGCGCAGGGGATCGCGCCGCCTTTTTTGTTGTCTGTTTGCTGGCCGGAAAGTGCTCTAAAGCTCAGCCTCGGGGCGCTCGGAAGCGGCAGTGTGCACCCACGGCAGGCGGGCATAGCGCGGACCAGCCCGGCGCGCCCGGTGATCTCCGGCTGCCTGACCGCCGGTTCGGCTGCGATGTTCGCGCAGCAATTGCGCCAGCAGCAACTGACCGAACGGCCAGTCCTCCAGTCCGGAATCGGCATTGATGTGTCCGACCGAACCGGCATAGGCGAAGGTCGTTCCCCAGTCTCTTGCAAGGCCGCGGGCGACACGAAGGCCGCAATATTGATCGTTTTCGCTCGCGGCGAGAAACGCGGGAAACGGCAGGGTGCCACGCGGCACCGCGGCAAAGCGCGCAAGGCGGGGGTCAGCGCCTGCACGCTCGACATCGGGCGGGGCAACCAGCAGCGCGCCCACGACCGGGTTGGCATAGGCGGGCTGTTCATAATGCGCCCACCACGCCACCGCCAGACAGCCAAGGCTGTGCGCCACCAGAATGACAGGCCGCTGGGCCCGGTGCACCGCGAGGTTGATCTTGTTGACCCAGGTGTTGCGATGCGGATCGTCCCACATGCCGAGATCGACCCGCTGGCAATCGGGGAGCCTCGTCTCCCAGAGCGTCTGCCAGTGGCCTTCGTTGCTGTTACCAAGGCCGGGGATGATGAGGATCAAGGGATCGCCAGCAAGCCGCTGGGGATCAAGTTCAAGATGTTGGGCCATTTCCTGCTCCTTGGAGCACTTTCCGACCAATCCGGGTCACCCTGATCGCATCAGGAAGCCCGCTGGACAGGAGCGGCGCGCAGCAGGGGCTGGTTGCCCCTGCAAGTGCCGCGACGCAGCCAGCGGGCTTCATGGTGCGACCCCGGAGGGGCGGGCCGCTTTTGGCCCAGCGCCGCGTCGCTCGTCGTTCACTATGCTCAGGCATGGCTCACTCCTCGCTCCTTGCGCTGAGCCAAAATCGGCTCCGTCAGGGTGACCCGAATTGGCCGGAAAGTGCTCTAATGCGTGCGAATGGCCGTCCATTGGTATGGTCCGACAGCAGCAGAGTAACTCAACCGAAACGGTTGACAAGTGGCTGTCGATGAATGGTGGGAATTTTCGGGGCCAGTTGCTTAGAGCTGGGCGTGCCCGCCGGTCGATCCGAAGCCGCCCTCGCCCCTTATCGTCGCGTTGAGTTCTGCCACCACATCCCACGCCGCCTGCACCACCGGCGCGAGCACCAGTTGCGCCACCCGGTCGCCGCGCGTGATAGCAAAGGGTTCGGACCCGAGGTTGATGAGGATCACCTTCAATTCGCCCCGATAGTCCGAATCGATCGTGCCGGGGGTATTGGGCACGGAAATGCCGTGCTTCAGCGCCAGACCGGAACGCGGGCGGACCTGGATTTCGTAGCCTGGCGGGATCGCCAGCGCGAGGCCGGTTGCCACCGCATGGCGCGCGCCGGGGGCCAGCGTCACATCCTCGGCGCTCACCACATCCATTCCCGCCGCGCCTGCGGTGGCATAGGCGGGCAGCGGCAGGCCTTCGCCGTGCGGCAAACGCTTCACCTTTACCGGAATGGTCACTCCGCCGCCTCGGCCCGCAGGCTTTCGGCGATCCGTTCGACCAGCGCCATGGCAACCGCCGCCTTGGGCATTTCGTCGAGCGTCTCGATCCCCTCCCCGCTGACAATTGTCACGCGGTTGCGGTTTCCGCCCATCACGTCACCGCTGACATCGTTGGCGACGATCCAGTCGCAGCCCTTGCGCTTGCGCTTGGAACGGGCGTTTTCGAGCATGTTGTCGGTTTCGGCAGCAAAGCCGATCACCAGTTCGGGGCGCTTCGGCCCGCCGGACAGGTTGGTGAGGATGTCGGGGTTCTCGGTCAGCACTAGCGCCGGGGGGGCATCGCCGCGCTTCTTGATCTTTTCCCCGCGGTATTCCTTGGGCCGCCAGTCGGCGACCGCGGCGACCATCACCGCGACATCGGCAGGCAGCGACCGCTTGACCGCCTCGGCCATGTCGCGCGCGCTTTCGACGTCGATGCGCTTGACGCCTGCCGGGGTCTTCAGCGCCACCGGCCCTGCCACCAGCGTCACCCGCGCGCCATAGGCGGCAGCGGCGGCAGCGATGGCAAAGCCCTGCTTCCCGCTGGAACGATTGGCGATGTAGCGCACCGGATCGAGCGCCTCCCACGTCGGCCCGGCGGTGACCAGCACATGCCGCCCTTCCAGTGCCCGGCGGCCTTCGGCAACGCCCAGATCGGCCCCTTCGGCAACCTCGCCCAGCAGTTCCTCGATCTCCTCAGGCGTTGCCGGGGGCAGCACTTCGGGCGCGGCCTTGCGCGGATCGACCACGTGGTTGATCGCATCGGCATCGATCGGCGGGGCGGCGGCGGCCTTGCCCTTGCGCGCCAGCAGCGGCCCGCCCAGATCAGGGGCGAATTCGGGCGCGGGCTCCTCTTCGGCCAGCGGCTCATCCTCGGCCCCGTCTTCGGGGAGGGGCAGGTCTTCGTATTCAGCCTCGATCTCGGCGTGGCTGCGCTTGGCAGTGGAACGCGGGATAATGCGCGAGAAAAACCCGCTCAACCCGCCTTCGGGCATGGCGGCGCTGCCATCATCCTCGTCCTCGGGTTCGAGCGCCTCGACGTCGATCAGCGGCGGCGGCGGCGCGGCTGGCGGCGGGGGCGCGACCGGCTGGTCCGGCGCGGGCAGGTCAATGTCGCAGAACGCCGCGATCGCGCGCCAGATCGCCTCGGGCTCGGGCAGGCGGCCATAGCCGAACTCGCCGCAGGCCATCGGGCCCTCGTCGGGCTGAAGCACGGTCACACCAGCCGCTTCGAGCAGGCCGATATTGCGCTGGGTCGTCTCGTGCTCCCACATCCGCACATTCATTGCGGGCACCGCGATCACCGGCTTGTCGGTGGCGAGGATCAGGGTGGTCGCCAGATCATCGGCGATCCCGGTCGCCATCTTGGCGAGGAGATCGGCGGTCGCCGGGCACACCACCACCAGATCGGCCTCGCGGCTCAATTGGATATGCCCCATCTCGGCCTCGTTCTTGAGGTCGAAGAGGTTGGTGTAGACCTGATTTTCGCTCAACGCGGCAAGCGAGAGGGGGGTGACGAATTGCTGCCCGCCCTTGGTGAGCACGCAGGTCACCTCACCCGCAACGCCGGGCGCGCCCTTGCGGATCAGGCGCACCAGTTCGCAGGCCTTGTAGGCCGCAATCCCGCCGCCCACGACGAGCAGGATGCGCAGGGTCCGGCCCGTGTTCGCCTCCGCAACGCTCATCCCGCTATCGCCTTTCGCGCCTCGATCGTGAGTGACAGATATAGTGCACGCCGCAGCCTTCGCAAAGTTTGGTTAAGTTTGCCTTGCACTGTCGCTTCCCGGAGCGCGCCCCGCCGCGCACTGCGCCAGTTCGTAGAGCGCACGCGGCGCAAAGGCGAGGCCGATGCCATAAGCGGGCAGGCCGAGCTGCACCCAGTAGAAATTTTCGGGCCGCGCAAACAGCGCCACCATGGTGGCAAGGCCGGCAGACCACAACAGCGCGAACAGCCCCAGCCGCCCGCCGAGCCCCGCCCAGCCGAGTAGCGGCAGAATCGCGACCGGCGCGGCCAGCGGGAGCGGCAGCAGCAGCAGCCCGGTCAGCCGCGAGAGCGCCATCAGCGGCAGGCCATATCCGGCGAGCGCGTTCCACCCTTGCGAGGCGGGGTCGCCCGGCAGCCGCCCGGCCTCCACCGCGAGGTAGTGAAGCCCCATTCCGGCGAAGAACACCGCCAGCAATGCTGCGACCCCGGCCGCCTCGCGCCAGCGCCGTTCGACGATGGCGAAGGCGAGCCACAGCAGCACGAAGGGTGCGGCCAGCTCGCGCACCGCCAGCGCGCAGCCTGCCGCCAGCAGCGCGGGCCACCACGTCTCGCGGCGATAGAGGAACAGCGCCAGCGTCAGCCACAGCCCGGCCCAGAGTTCATGGATCAGCCCAGCGACCGGGATGATCGCCGCCGCCCCGCCAAAGGCCAGCAGCACCAGCGCACCCAGCCGTTCTGGCAGCGCCACCAGCCCTTCGAGCCGCCGGGCGAGCGCGGCGAGGCAGGCGACCGCCAGCGCCATTTCGATATAGCGCACCCCGTCGATTCCGATCGCGGCGTGCAGCCACGCGAGCGTCGGCAGGCGCACCGCGACGAAGGGCCGGGTCGGGTAATTGCTGCTGCGCTGCTCGTCCATCGCGGCGGCGTAATAGTCCTCTCCCGCCGCAACGCGCGTGCTGATCCGTTCGTAGAGCGCAAGGTCGCCCTTCTTCTGCTTGGGGTTGGCGCTGGTTTCGGCGCGGGCGCGCTCGGCGCGGTCGACTGGAGCGGTCGCAACGGCGCTCCACGCCATCGCCGCGACCAGCAGCGCGAGCAGCGCCGCCGCCGCCCAGCGCGGCAGGCGGGCGAGCGGCCGGCCAAGGCTTTCCCACCAGGCGACCGGCGCCCAGCCCTGCGCCGTCCCGGCCATCCCCCCCGCCGGCGTCATCCGATCCAGCCCAGCGCCACGCACCCCCACACAGCGCCAGCGCCGACAAGCCCGGCCAGCAGGTAGCCGCCCCAGTCCGGCCCTTCGCGCCGGTCGGTGATCAGCGGGATTTCGGGCAGCGGCGGCGGTTCGGGCGCGCCGCCCTTGGGGGGGTATTTCTCCTCCAGCCGGCGGATCAGGCCGGGCAGGCGCAGCAGCGTCTCGGTGTCCTGCTTGAGCCGGTCGGCCAGCGCCGCCTCCGGCCCCAGCTCGTCGCGGATCCAGCTGCGCACATAGGGCGCGGCGGTGTCCCACATGTTGATGTCGGGATTGAGCTGGGTGGCGATCCCTTCGACCATCACCATGGTCTTTTGCAGCAACAAGAGATGCGGCTGGGTCTGCATGTCGAAATCACGGGTGATCGCGAACAGCCCGTCGAGCATCTGGCCGACGCTGAGTTCCTTGACCGGCTTGCCGCGCATCGGCTCACCCACCGCCCGCAACGCCGTGGCGAATTCGCCGACCGAGTGGTAGCTGGGCACATATTGCGCCTCGAAATGGATTTCGGCGACGCGCTGGTAATTGCCCGTCGTCAGCCCGTAGAGGATCTCCGCCAGCCACTGGCGCGCACGCCGGTCGATCCGGCCCATGATCCCGAAGTCGATCGCGACGATGGTGCCGTCATCCTCCACGAACAGGTTGCCCTGGTGCATGTCGGCATGAAAGAACCCGGCGCTGATCGCCTGGGTGAGGAAGCTGATGACGAGCTTCTCCGAAAGCGCCGCCAGATCGTGCCCGCGCGCGCGCAATTCGTCCACGCGGCTGATCTTGATCCCGTCGATCCATTCGATCGTCATCACCCGGCCATTGGTGCGGTCCCAGTCGATCGCCGGGATGCGATAGCCGGGGACGCCCGCCATCTGCTCGGCGAGTTCAGAGGCCGAGGCGGCCTCGCGCCGAAGGTCGAGCTCGGAATTGGTCCAGCGTTTGAAATTGGCGATGGTGAGGCGCGGGCGCAGCCGGCTCGCCTCGCCGCCCATCGCCTCGACATGGGCGGCGGCCCATTCATAGGTGGTGATGTCGCGGGCGAATTTCTCGCGGATGCCGGGGCGCAGCACCTTGATCGCCACGGTGCGGCCATCGGTGGTGACGCCCTTGTGCACCTGCGCGATGCTGGCCGCGCCCACCGGGGCGGGGTCGATTTCGGCGAACAGCTTTTCGAGCGGCTGGCCGAAGCTCGATTCGATCGCCGCCTTGATCTGAGCGAAGGGCACCGGGGGGAGCGAATCCTGCAAGGACAGCAGATTGTTCGCCGCCTCATCTCCCACCAGATCGGGGCGCGTAGCGAGGCTCTGCCCCAGCTTGATCGCCGCCGGGCCAATGGCGCGGAAGGCCCCGGCATAGTCGAGCTTGCCGCGCTTGCCCGTCAGCGTCGCCAGCCGCGCAAGGCGGACGAACTGGCGCACCGCGACCGGGGCGTTGGGATCATTCTCGATCCCCACCAGCGCGCGGCGGCGCGCCAGCGTCACGCCCCAGCGCGCGAGGCGGGAGAGGTGGACGAGCGAAGAGGTCACAGGGTCAGATCTTCCACCCCGAATGGATCGCGACGAGGCCGCCCATGATCGGCTCGACCCGGGTGTTCGCAAAGCCCGCCTTGCGGATCATCTGCTCGAACGCGGGCATGGGCGGGAACTTGCGGATCGATTCGGCAAGGTAGCGATAGGAATCCGCGTCCCCGGCAATCGCCTGCCCCATGCGCGGCAGCAGGTGTTCGGAATAAAGGTCGTAGGCCTCTTTCAGCCCCGACCACTCAACGGTCGAGAATTCGAGGCAGAAAAACCGCCCGCCCGGCCGCAGCACCCGCAGCGCCTCGGCCAGCGCCTTGTCGATGTGGGTGACGTTCCGGATGCCGAATGCGATGGTGTAGGCGTCGAAGGTGTTGTTGGGGAAACTGACGCTTTCCGCGTTCTGGCAGGTAAACACCAGCGCGCCGTCGTCCTCGGCAAAGCCCCGCTCCATTGCACGCTCTGCGCCGACATCCAGCATGTCCTGATTGATATCGGCCACCGTGATATGCGCGCCCTTGGCCGCCATGCGGAAGGCGATATCGCCCGTGCCGCCCGCCATGTCGAGGATCTGCTCGCCGGGCTGCGGCTTGACGCGGCGGACGAACTTGTCCTTCCACAGCCGGTGCATCCCGCCCGACATGGCATCGTTCATGATGTCATACTTGCGCGCAACGCTGGTGAAGACCTCGCCGACCTTGCGGGTCTTTTCTTCCGGGGTGACCTCGGTGTAGCCGAAGGAGACGGTGTCGTCGGTGCTGTCGTTCATGCGGCGTTCCCTAGAAGGAATTGCCCGCGAGGCAAAGGGTGTTAGGGGGAGGAGGCCATGCCTGAACTCCCAGAAGTCGAAACCACGGTCAGAGGCCTTGCAAGGTTCCTTGAAGGCGAGCGGATCACGCGCGTCACGCTGAACCGCGCCGACCTCAGGCGTCCCTTCCCCGCCGACCTCGTGCAAGTCATGACCGGCGCGACTGTCACCGCGCTCTCGCGCCGGGCCAAGTATGGCCTTGTGCACCTTGATCGCGGGGCGACGATGATCTTCCACCTCGGCATGAGCGGGCGCTGGCGGATCGATCCGGAGGTGGCGGAGAGCCACGATCACCTGCTGCTGGAAACCGCCTCGCATCGCTTCGCCCTGTGCGATCCGCGCCGCTTCGGCTCGGTCGATCTGGTGGAGACCCCGCTGCTCGACGCATGGCCGCAATTCGCCGCCCTCGGTCCGGAGCCGCTGGGGCCGGGTTTGAGCGCGGCGCACTTGAAGGCGGCGTTCAAAGGCAAGACCCAGTCGATCAAGCTGTGCCTGCTGGACCAGCGGATCGTCGCCGGGCTAGGCAATATCTATGTCTGCGAGGCGCTGTGGCGCGCTGGCATCCGGCCGACGAAACAGGCGGGCAAGGTCACGGGGCCACAGCTCGCGCGGCTGGTGCCCGCGATTGTGGCGGTGCTCGAAGCCTCGATCCGCGATGGCGGCTCCACATTACGCGACTATGCCCGGCCCGACGGGGAACTGGGCTATTTCGCCAGCAGCTTCGATGTCTACGGGCGCGAGGGACAAGCGTGCCGCAGGGATGACGGCGGCCTCATCCAGCGGATTGCGCAAGGCGGCCGCAGCACATGGTTCTGCCCGGTGTGCCAACGTTGATTGTGTGCCCGCCTCCGCGGGCCCATCCTCGGCGCGGTTTCGGGCCTGAAAGGCCCGAGCGCCTGCGGGCGGCCTTGCAGGTGTGCTTCGCACGTCTGCGCCTTCGGCTTCGACTCCGCCCTTGCGGCGTCTGCGCCGCCGTGTGGGAGAATCGTTGACCTTCGGGCACGTTCTGACTATGCGCGCTGCTTTCCGGCGGTTGGGCCATGCGTCCGCTCGCCTCTTTTCGAGCAACCGCCACCGATTTTCCGGCACCAATTTCCCGGCCGCCCCGCGCGGCCCGAACCAAACGCGAGACAGACACGAATATGGCCAATACGCCGCAAGCCAAGAAGCGCATCATCCGCAACGCCAACCGCGCCGCCATCAACGGCGCGCGGATCAGCCGCATCCGCAGCTTCATCAAGAAGGTCGAAGCGGCCTGCGAAGCCGGTGACAAGGACGCCGCTGCCGCCGCGCTCAAGGCGGCCCAGCCGGAAATGGCTCGCGGCGTGGCGCGCGGCGTGCTGCACAAGAACACCGTGGCCCGCAAGATGTCGCGCCTGACCAAGCGAGTCGCCACGCTCTGATTCGTTTTTGGCCACCCGTTTGTTGCGTTTTACGCAAGATTACGGGTTTCCCATCAGCATCAAGACCCAAGGGGCCGCGCTGGATCAGCGCGGCCCCTTTCGTTTGCGACAGTTGCGACAAGGCTTAACCCCGCAAATGTCAGGATTCTCCGCGATTCGCGTCATCTAATCGAGCATTATTCCTTAGATTCAACTGGTTATACGCAAGTCTGCGGGTCCGCAGTGAGTCAACAGGATTATTTCACTTTTTTTAAAAGTCCGCGCTTGCGCAAAGACGCTCAGCGTTCTTTACATGAATTCCACCCGGCGCGGGACAGTCCGGGTGTCTTTAGCAAACTGGCCGACAGGGGTGTTCCCTGGAATTGCGATTCCAGGGATCGGAACGGCTTTGCCTGTCGCAATGGGGATAAAATGAGTCTGTGGGCTTGGACGGTCCTGCAGGCTGTGCGTGAATTGGGGATGAGCTTGTGCACAGGACTGACGGAGCGCGAACAGGTGGCGCGCGGACGAGTGGCCGCCAGGCCGATGAACACCTGATGGAAGATGCTGAAGCCGTGAATCTCGCTGCTGACTGGTCCGATATCAGTCAGGGCCTGCGCAAGGATCTGGGGCACCAGTTGCACAGCCAGTGGATCAAGCCGATCCAGCTGGGCAGCCTGAACCGCGATACCGGCACGCTCGACCTCTATCTCCCGACCGAGTTTTCGGCCAACTGGGTGCGCGATCGCTTTCACGACCGGTTGCAACTGGCCTGGAGCATTGCGCGCAGCGAAGTGCGCCGGATTGCGATCATGGTCCACCCGGGCCGCCGCCAGCTGCCCGAACTGCGGCTGGACGATGGCCGCCGCCCTGCCAATGACGGGGCGAGCGCGATCGCCATGGCGGCAGGCGCGCTGGGCGATGCGACTTTTACCTCATCGGTGGGCCTCGATCCCTCGCTGACCTTCACCGCTTTCGTCACCGGCGAAGCGAACATCCTTGCCTGCAACGCTGCGCAGCGCATGGCGGCATTGGAACAGCCGCAATTCTCGCCGCTGTATCTCAAGGCGGCGACGGGTCAGGGCAAGACCCACCTCCTGCATGCGATCGGCCACGGCTATCTCCAGGCCCATCCGCGCGCGCGCATCTTCTACTGCTCGGCCGAACGGTTTATGGTCGAATTCGTGCAGGCGCTGAAATCGAGCCAGACGCTCGAATTCAAGGCGCGGCTGCGCAGCTTTGATCTGCTGCTGGTGGACGATATCCAGTTCATCATCGGCAAGGCGAGCGCGCAGGAAGAGCTGCTCTACACGATCGACGCCCTGCTGGCCGAGGGCAAGCGGCTGGTCTTCGCCGCTGACCGCGCGCCCCAGGCGCTGGACGGGGTAGAACCGCGCCTCCTCAGCCGTCTGTCGATGGGTCTGGTGGCCGATATCCAGCCCGCCGACATAGAGTTGAGGAAGAAGATTCTCGTCAGCAAGCTGGTGCGCTTCGCCCCGCTGTCGGTGCCCGAGGACGTCGTGGATTTCCTCGCCCGCACCATCACCCGCAACGTGCGCGAGCTGGTCGGCGGGCTCAACAAGCTGATCGCCTATGCCCAGCTGACGGGCCAGGAGGTTTCGCTTCAGCTGGCCGAGGAGCAGCTGACCGATATCCTCAGTGCCAACCGCCGCCGGATCACCATCGACGAGATTCAGCGCACCGTCTGCCAGTTCTACCGCATCGACCGCGCGGAAATGAGCAGCAAGCGCCGCGCCCGCGCCGTGGTGCGTCCGCGGCAGGTGGCGATGTATCTCTCCAAGGTGCTTACTCCGCGGAGCTACCCCGAAATCGGGCGCAAGTTCGGCGGGCGCGATCACTCGACCGTGATTCACGCAGTGCGCCTGATCGAAGACCTGCGCCAGCGCGACGCCGACATGGACGGCGATGTGCGGAGCTTGCTCAGGCAGCTGGAGAGCTAGGCCGCATTCCCACCCCCAACCCCTCCTGCCTGCGGGAGGGGAGCGAGACTTGGCGGCTTTGCCGCCTAGTCGCAGCGGGGTGGGCCTGTGCCTCACTCAACACCTTCCCCCCGCGATTTCGACAGGCCTGCCCACAGCCCTGTCGACAGCGCGTCCACAGGCTGTAAACAGCCTGTCCATGCCGCATCAACGCATTTCCCCCGAGCTTATTCATCTCCCCGAGGGATGGATTGCCGCGCTCGCCCGGGGCGCAAGGTGCCGCTGTCCGCGCTGCGGCGAGGCGCCGCTGTTCCGCAAATGGCTCAAGCCGGTGGACCGCTGCGGGCATTGCAAGCAGGACTGGTCGGTCCAGCAGGCCGACGATTTCCCGTCCTATATCGGCATCTTCGTGGTCGGCCACCTTTTAGCGCCGGTGGTGATCGCGATGATCTCGGGCGGGGTCTCGGCCTGGCTGACCCTTGCAATCCTCCTTCCGGTCGCGGTCGGGCTGCTGCTCGTGATGCTCCAGCCCACCAAGGGAGCGGTGATCGCGTTCCTCTGGTGGCATGGCATCGGTGCGTTCAGGCAGGAGCGTCGCACGCCCGTTGACAAGTCATGAGCATGTCGTCGGCACGTCTTGATCGGTTCGCCCGCCATATTGTGCTGCCCGAAGTGGGCGGCGCGGGGCAGGTGCGGCTGGCGGAAAGCAAGGTCGCGGTGATCGGCCTTGGCGGGATCGGCTCGCCCGCCCTCCAATATCTCGCGGCGAGCGGGATCGGGCGGCTCGCGCTGGTCGACGATGATGTGGTCGATGTGTCGAACCTCCAGCGTCAGACGATCTTCACCACCCGCGATGTCGGACACGGCAAGGCGGTCTCAGCGCGGCGCTGGCTGGCGAATTTTGATGATGCGCTGGCCGTCGACGTCTCCGACGCGCGGATCACGCCGGAGAACGCCGCCAGCCTCATTGCCGGCGCTGACCTCGTGCTCGACGGGACCGACAATTTCGCCACCCGCCTCGCCGTCTCGGACGCCTGCGTAGCGGCGGGCATACCGCTGCTGTCTGCCGCTGTCGGCCGCTTTCAGGGGCAGGTCGCGGCCTTCGCGGGTCACCTGCCGGGCGAAGCCTGCTACCGCTGCTTCGTCGGCGATGCCTTCGATGCGGAGGACTGCGACACCTGCGCCGATGATGGCATGCTGGGCGCGATGGCGGGCTGGGTCGGCACCTTCGCGGCGATGCAGGCGGTGAGGGTGCTGCTGGCGGGCACAGCCGCGCTGGGCGATCCGCAATGGGGTCGCCTGCACATCCTCGATGGCCTCGCGCCCGGGATGCGGACTATCCGCATCGCCAAAGACCCCGACTGCCGGACCTGCGGCTAGAGCCTGTCCTGACTAAGGACGGGCCTTAGATGCTCCCCCTGTCGCGCGCTGGCCACGGCGCACCACGAAAGCACAGGCGTACCGGAACTTCACAGGCATGCGGGCGGTCGCCCCCTCCTTTATGCAAGGAGGCCTACCGATGAACTTCGATTTCGATATCGTCATGATCCTCGCGCTGTTCACGATCGGCGCTGTGCTCGTTTACGCCATTGTCTCGCGCCAACGCGCCGCCAGCGCGCAAAAGCATCACGAGGACGCCGCTGTCGCCCGCCGCCAGCGCGCTGAAGACGCCGCCGCCCCGACCACCGAAGCCCATCCCGACGGTGTCACAGAAACCGATGGATCGAACCGCAACTGGAGCGAAGAGCGCGGCGCCAATCCGCCCACGCCTATGCCGCCGCGCAACTGAGCACCTCGTCCACCCAGGCCGGAACCAGCGATCCCGCCGGGCCGAGCCGGGTTTCGTGGAACAGGCGCGAACCTTCACTGGGTTCAAGATTGAGTTCAAGCGTGCGCGCCCCGTTCGCCCGCGCTTCCTGCACGAACCCGGCGGCGGGGTACACCGCCCCGCTGGTGCCGATGCTGACGAACAGGTCGCATGTCTCAAGCGAGGCGTAGATGCGCTCCATCCGGTAGGGCATCTCGCCGAACCAGACGACATCCGGGCGCAGAGCACGCGATCCGCACACCGTACATGGCGGGCGATCGATCATCGGCGCTTCCCAAGGGGAACGCGTGCCGCAGGCGGTGCACAGCGCGCTCTTCAACTTTCCATGCATATGCAGAACCTGCGCGCTGCCGCCGCGTTCGTGCAGATCATCGACGTTTTGCGTCACCAGCAACAGATCGCCGCGAAACTCCTGCTCCAGCCGCGCAAGCGCCGCGTGGGCGGGATTTGGCGCGACCTTCCCCAGCGCGGCGCGGCGCATGTCGTAGAAATTGAGCACCAGATCGGGGTTCCTCGCAAAGCCTTCGGGCGTGGCGACATCTTCGACCCGGTGCTGCTCCCACAGCCCTCCGCCGCTGCGGAAGGTGTCGATCCCGCTTTCGGCCGAAATCCCTGCCCCGGTGAGGATGACGATGCTGCGGGTTGTGTTCATGCTTCCATCCGTTCGTCCCGAGCTTGTCGAAGCACTGCACGTCCTTGGCAACCCCGCTAAAGCGAAATACGGCCCTTCGACAAGCTCAGGGCGAACGGAGTCATGTTGATGCTGCAATTCGGGGTGATCGGGCACAAGGGCCGGATGGGGCAGGCGCTGGAGGCAGCGATTGCAGACGCGGGGCATGTGCTGTGCGTCGGCGTGGATGCGGGGGGCAATATCGGGCCGCATGCCAGCCAATGCGACGTGCTGGTCGATTTTTCCGCGCCCGATGCGCTGGGTGCGAACCTCGGCGCGGCGCGGGTGGCGGGCAAGCCGATCGTGATCGGCACGACCGGGCTGGAGGAGCGGCATTTCGTGCAGTTGGCCGAAGCCGCGCACGCCGTGCCGGTGCTGCAATCGGGCAATTTCTCGCTGGGCGTGACCTTGCTGGCCCATCTGGTCGAGCAGGCCGCCGCGCGGCTTGGGCCGGAATGGGATATAGAGGTGCTGGAAATGCACCACCGCATGAAGGTCGACGCGCCGTCCGGCACCGCCAAGCTGCTGGGCGAGGCGGCGGCGAAGGGGCGCGGGATCGTGCTGGCCGACCACATGGAGAGCGGCCGCCACGGGATGACGGGCGCGCGGGCTGAGGGCGCGATCGGGTTCGCCACCTTGCGCGGCGGCACCGTGGCGGGCGAACATTCGGTGATCCTCGCAGGGCCGGAAGAGCGCCTCGTGCTGGCGCACTCGGCGGAAAACCGCATGATCTTTGCGCGCGGGGCGGTGAAGGCGGCCGCGTGGCTGACCGGGCAGAGCGCGGGGCGCTACACCATGAACGATGTGCTGGGGCTGTGACCGGACAATCATGAACAAGGCCCAGATCTTCGAATTCTTCCGCCGCCTCGCCGAAGACAACCCCTCGCCGCAGACCGAGCTGGAATATGGCAATGCCTATCAGCTGCTGGTGGCCGTGACGCTGAGCGCGCAGGCGACCGATGTGGGCGTCAACAAGGCGACGCGCGCCTTGTTCGCCAAGGTCGATACGCCACAAGCGATGGTCGATCTCGGCGAGGAGGGTCTGAAAGCACACATCAAGACCATCGGGCTGTTCAACGCCAAGGCGAAGAACGTGATCGCGCTTTCGCAGATCCTTGTCGACGAACATGGCGGCGCAGTGCCGGACAATCGCGATGCGCTGACGCGGCTGCCCGGGGTGGGGCGCAAGACCGCCAATGTGGTGCTCAACTGCTGGTTCGGGCAAGAAACCTTTGCCGTCGACACCCATATCTTCCGCCTCGGCAACCGCACCGGCATGGCGAAGGGCAAGACCCCCGAACAGGTCGAGGCCAAGCTCGAAAAGCGCGTGCCCCAGCCCTTCCGCCGGGATTCGCACCACTGGATGATCCTCCACGGCCGCTATGTCTGCAAGGCGAGGCGACCCGAATGCTGGCGCTGCAAGGTCGCGGACCTGTGCAGTTTCAGGAAGAAGGTGCTGATCATGCCGAACGGGCGCGCGGCGGCGGATCGCAGCACCGCACATCACTCTGGCCGGGGCACGTCCGGTGGCTCGCAAGCGTGACAACGTTGTCGGTTTCCGCAAGCCCTTCCGGGCCGTGCCCTTGCGCCGTGTCAAGCGGCGTCCCCCACGCCCGCCAAAGCGAGGCCTGTCGTGGCAACAGGCATGGCACGAAACCCGGCCCATCATCCTGACAATTGCGCTGGTCACGATATCGATCATCACCGCCACGCCGGGCGCCTATGAACCGCCTGCCTTTCTGCAATCGGCGCGCGAGACGATCTCCGGCACCTTCACGCGCTGCGGGAAAGGCAGGGGATATTACTGCGTGGTGGACGGCGACACCTTCCGGATCGGCAAGCGCAAGATCAGGGTGGTCGGGATCGATACGGCTGAAGTCGATGCCCGCTGCCCTGCCGAACAGGTGCAGGCGGAACAATCCACCGCAGCCCTGCAAGCTTGGCTGAACCGGGGTGCCTTTGGCATGACGGCCCGCATCGACAACCCCTATGATCGATATGGACGCGAACTGCGCATCGTCAAACGGATCGAAGCCGATGGACGCGAGGACCGGTTGGCAGACTGGATGCAGACGAACGGGGGTGCCCGCGGTTATCTTGGCGGGTGGCGCGGGGGCTGGTGCTGAAGGCGGTCCCGGGGGCGAATATGGTCCGGCCGCAGCGCCAATTAAGCCGGGGTTCAAGCTGGCGGGTGAAACCTGCGACCAATCCAGTGGAGGAAGACGCGATGATTGCCCGCCTGCCCACACTTGCCGCTCTTGCCGCCCTTGCCGCTTGCGCCCCAACCGATCCGGCCGCCCGGGCAGAACGTGATGCGGCGCGCATCCCCGCGGTCACCGTGCTGGGCGAGGCGCAGAACTGCATCGATCGATCGCAGATCCGGCAAAGCGTGGTGCGCAGCGACAAGGTGGTCGACTTCGAGATGAACGGCGGGCGGGTCTTCCGCAGCACTCTGCCTGCGCGCTGCCCCGCGCTGGGGATCGAACGCGCGATCACCTATGCAACTTCGATCAACCAGCTGTGCACGCAGGACATCGTCTACGTGCTCCAGAACATCGGCGGCACGCTGCAGCGCGGTGCGGGGTGCGGGCTGGGCGAATTCATGCCGGTGAAATACGCGACCGAGGGCCGCTGAGCGCGGTCAGATCGGCTCGTCCACCACCGGCTCGGCAAGATCGGGCGAAAGCGCGGTTACGGTTTGTGCTGCGACCAGATCGCCCACCACGTTGAGCGTGGTGCGGCACATGTCGAGAAACCGGTCGACGCCGAGGATCAGGCCGATCCCTGCCGGGTCGACACCGACGCCCACCAGAATGAGCGCGATCACCGGCAGCGATCCGCCCGGCACGCCCGCGGTCCCGATCCCGGCGAGGATGCAGATGAGCATCACGAAGGCCTGATCGACAAGGCTCAACTCCACCCCGAAGAACTGCGCGAGGAACAGCACCGTCACGCCTTCAAACATCGCGGTGCCGTTCTGGTTGGCGGTCGCGCCGATGGTGAGCACGAAGCGGGCGATCAGCGGCGGCAGCTTCAGCTCGCTCTCGGCGACCCGCAGCGCGGTTGGCAGCGTGGCGTTGGAACTGGCGGTCGAGAAGGCCATGACGCTTGCCTCACGCGTTTCGCGGAAGAAGGCGAACGGGCTTTTCGCGGCCACAAAGCGCAAGATCGCCGGGAAGACGACGAACATCTGCACCGCCAGCGCCAGCAGCACCACGCCGACAAAAGCGGCGAGCTTTACCAGCAAGTCCCACCCGAACTGCGCGGTGAGGTTGAACATGAAGCAGAAGATCGCGACCGGCGCGAGCTGGATGACAAGGCCGATCAGCCGCATCGCCACTTCGAACACGCCTTCGATCGCGGTCTTGAGCGTCGCAGTGCGCGGGCCCTGGACCAGCAGCAGGCCGACGCCGAAGAACAGCGCGAAGAACATCACCGCAAGGATATCGTTCGCCGACATGGCGGCGACGATGTTGCTGGGCACGATGGCGACCAGCTGGTTCACCCCCGCATCGCTCTGCGCACTGGCGGCGACGATGCTGCTGGCCCCTTCGGCTCCCTGTTCCAGCAGCGCGCGCGCGGCGGCCGGGTCGATCCCATCGCCGGGGCGGATTAGGTTCACCAGCGCCAGCGAAATCACGACCGCTATGGACGAGACGACCACCGTGTAGCCCAGCGTCCTCAGCCCGACCTTGCCCAGCGATCCGACCTCGCCCATGTCCGCAATGCCGACCACCAGCGCGCTAAACAGCAGCGGGATCACCAGCATGAACAGGAGGCGCAGGAAAATCTGGCCGATCGGGTTGGTGAGGTAGGCAATGACCCAATCCACCCACGCCGCATCACCAGCAAAGGTAAAGGTAAGCAGGCCGCATCCCAGCCCCAGCACAAAACCGATCAGGATGCGCCATTGCAGACGTGAATGGCCCGGGGTCTCGGCCCGGGGCATCTGGGCAACGGCCTGATCGGTCACGCGGCGATTTCCCCGGTTTCGCAGGCGGCCATGGCCAGCGCGCCCCGCGCGATCCGCGCGTAGATGCGCGCCAGCACCGCCAGATCGGGGATGGCGACGGCCTCGTCGCGCTTGTGCATGGTGGCGTTGCACAGGCCGAATTCGATCACCGGGCACAACGCCCGCAGGAACCGGGCATCGGAGGTGCCGCCGGTGGTGGAAAGCTCGGGCACGATCCCGGTCTCGGCCGTCACCGCCTCGCTCACCAGCCGGGAAAAGGCCCCCGGCTCGGTCAGGAAGGGCTCACCCGATATGACCGGGCGGGCCTTGCCGCCGTGCCGTTCGGCGATCGCCATCACGCGCTCGGACAGGCTGTTGCCGGTGTGCAGATCGTTGAACCGGATCGATATCCGCGCGAACCCGGCTGCGGGAATGACATTATGCGCACGGTTGCCGACATTGATGTCGGTGATTTCGAGATTGCTCGGCTGGAACCATTTCGTGCCGGTGTCGAGCGTCAGCGCGTCAAGCTCGGCGAGGATTGCCACCAGCCGGGGCAGGGGATTGTCGGCGAGGTGCGGATAGGCGACGTGGCCCTGCGTGCCGTGGGCTTCGATGAAGATGTTGACCGATCCGCGCCGCCCGATCTTCACCATGTCGCCCAGCCGGTTCACGCTGGTCGGCTCGCCCACCAGACACAGGTCGGGCAACAGGCCCTCGCCGCGCATGTAGTCGATCAGCGCGCGGGTGCCGTGGAGCGCGGGGCCTTCCTCGTCGCCGGTGATGATGAAGCTGATCGTGCCGGCATCCGGCGGCAGGTCGGCAGCGGCGGCGACCATTGCGGCGATCGCCCCCTTCATGTCCACCGCCCCGCGCCCGTGGAGCAGTTCGCCGCGCACGTGCGGCACGAAGGGGTCGGACGCCCAGCCTTCACCCGGAGGCACCACATCAAGGTGCCCGGCAAAGGCAAAGTGCCGCGATCCAGCCGGTCCGGGCCGGATCGCGAACAGGTTTTCGACCGGCGCTTCCTCCGATCCCTCCACCCCCTCGCCGCGGGTAAAGCGATGGACGGCAAAGCCCAGCGGCGTCAGCATCGCCTCCATTTCATCGAACACCGCGCCAGTGGCGGGCGTGACACTTGGCGCGGCAATCAGGCGCTTGGCGAGTTCGAGCGGATCGGACATGGTGCGAGACCTAGCAGGAGTTGCCGCCGATGCCCAAGCTCGATCTTGCCGCCATTCCCCAGACCAATGTGACCGGCTATCCGCCACCTCATGATGCGGCGGTGCAGGGGCGCCATTACCGCCGCCTCGCACCTGCGGCGGGCCTGACGCTGATGGGGGCCAGCCATGTGACACTCGCCCCGGGCGCCTTCTCCTCGCAGCGCCACTGGCACCGCGGGCAAGATGAACTGGTGGTGATGATCGCGGGGAGCGCGGTGCTGATCGACGACAATGGCGAGACCGCGGTCGGCCCCGGCGACGTGTTGGCCTTCCCGGCGGGCGAGGCGAATGGCCACCACTTGCACAACGCGTCGGACGCCCCTTGCATCTTCGTCGCCATCAGCGCCGGAAGCCGGGAGACCGACAGCGGTGAATATCCCGACATCGACATGATCTTCGATGCCCGGGGCTATGCAAGGAAGGACGGCACACGCTACGAGACGCGGCGCATACCCTGAGTGTCCCGACCCTCAGGCCATCACCTCATACTGCTCGATCACCCACTCCTCTTCCTCGGCGCTGCCGATCCATTCGGCCATCCAGTCATGTTCCCAGATCGCCTGCATATAGGCCTGGGCAAAGCCGGGCACGCCGATGCCGTAGGTGACAAAGCGGGTGACGATCGGCGCATAGAAGATGTCCGCCGCGCCGAAAGTGCCGAACAGATAGGGCCCCGCGCTGCCATGGCGGGCCCGGGCCTCGGCCCACAGCCCCAGGATGCGCACGATATCGTGCCGGGTCTGATCGGTGAGGCCGGGCAGTTCCACCCGGCGGCGGATGTTCATCGGCAATTCGCGCCGCAGGCTCTGATAGCCCGAATGCATCTCCGCCACCATCGACCGGGCCATACCCCGCGCGCCATCCTCGCGCGGCCAGAAACGCTCGCGCCCGACCTTGTCGGCGAGATATTCGAGGATGGCGAGGCTGTCCCACACCACGATATCGCCGTCCCACAGGATCGGCACCTTGCCGCTGGAGGGCTGGACTTCGCCCATGTCCTGCTTCAGCCGGTCCCATTCCTCGCCCATGATCGGCACGGTCAGTTCCTCGAAGGCGAGGCCCGATTGCCTGGCCGCCAGCCAGCCGCGCAGGGACCAGCTCGAATAGTTCTTGTTGCCGATAATGAGTTTCATGGGTCTGCGCTCCACCTGCGAGACGAATTCAAGCCTGCTCCTAGATATTCAGGGTTTTCCTGTCGAGGCTGAACGGACTATCGCCTTTTCGACAAGGAGCCGCCGCATGACCCTGCACCCCTTCCACCTTGCCTTCCCGGTCGATGATCTTGCCGCCGCGCGGGCCTTCTATGGCGGGGTGATGGGCTGCCGCGAAGGGCGGTCGAGCGACGAATGGGTCGATTTCGACTTCCACGGCCACCAGATCGTCGCCCACCTTGCGCCCGGGCAGGCGGGCGACCGCGCCAGAAACCATGTCGACGGCCACGGCGTGCCGGTGCCGCATTTCGGGCTGGTGCTGGACATGGCGGCATGGGAGGCGCTGGCAGAGCGGTTGCGCGCAGGCGGAGCGGTTTTCGTCATCGAACCGACCATCCGGTTCAAAGGCCAGCCCGGCGAACAGGCAACAATGTTCCTGCGCGATCCGGCAGGCAATGCGCTGGAATTCAAGGCCTTCGCTAATCCGGCCAGCCTGTTCGCTACCTGAGCGGTTTACCCCATCCACCCCTCGCCCAGCGCATCGGCCACCACCGCAGCACGCAGGGCCGCGATGCCCATGCCCTTTTCGCTGCTGGTGAGGTGGATTTCGGGGTGCGCGGCGACGTGCTTCTTCGCTTCGGCCGCGGTCTTTTCGGCGACCGCCGCCAGCTCGCTCGCCTTGATTTTGTCGGTCTTGGTGAGGACGATGCGGTAGGAGGCGGCGGCCTTGTCCAGCATGGTCATCATCTCGCGGTCAACCTCCTTCAACCCATGGCGGCTGTCGACCAGCACCAGCGTGCGGGCCAGCACCTGCCGCCCGCGCAGGTAGGAATTCACCAGCGCCTTCCACTTTTCGACCACCTTCACCGGCGCCTTGGCAAAGCCGTAGCCGGGCATGTCGACCAGCCGGAACAGCGGCAGCGCGCCGTCTTCCTGCGGGCGGCCGATGTCGAAGAAGTTCAGCTCCTGCGTGCGCCCCGGCGTCACCGATGCGCGGGCGATCGCCTTGCGGCCGGTGAGCGCATTAAGCAGCGAGGACTTGCCCACGTTGCTGCGTCCGCAGAACGCGATTTCCGGCACCGCCGGTTCGGGCAGGAACTGCAACTGCGGCGCCGAACGCAGGAAATCGACCGGCCCGGAAAAGAGCTTCGATGCGGCGTCCTCGCGCTGCTTTTGTTCAGTCTCGTCCATAAATACTACCGTTCGGGCTGAGCCTGTCGAAGCCCTGCACTTTCTTCAGGACGACGCAATAAGAAGAAGTGCAGCCCTTCGACAAGCTCAAGGCGAACGGCGTTGCGGGCTCGCTACGTTTTCGCCGTCTTTTCCGCCGCCGCATTGGCCGCCTTCAGCTGCGGGTGCTTGGAATAGAGGTAGCTCTGCTGCGCCACAGTAAGGATGTTCGACGTCACCCAGTAAAGCAGCAGCCCGGCGGCAAACGGCGCCATTACGAACATCAAGACCCACGGCATGATCGCGAACATCTGCTGCTGCACCGGGTCCATCGCGGCCGGGTTGAGCTTGAAAGTCAGCCACATGGTGATCCCCAGGAGCACAGCCAGCGGCCCGATTGCAAGGAAGCCTGCGGGCACTTCGTAAGGCAGCATCCCGAACAGGTTGAGGATATGGGCCGGGTCCGGCGCGGACAGATCGCTGATCCATCCGATGAAGGGCTCGTGCCGCATCTCGATCGCAAGGACCAGCACCTTGTAGAGCGCAAAGAAGATCGGGATCTGGATCAGCAAGGGCAGGCATCCGGCCAGCGGATTGACCTTCTCGTCCTTGTAGAGCTTCATGATCTCCTGCTGCTGGCGCTGCTTGTCATCCTTGAAGCGTTCCTGGATTTCCTTCATCTTCGGCTGCACGGCCTTCATCTGCGCCATCGAAGCGAATTGCTTCTGCGCGATCGGGAACATCACCCCGCGGATGATGACGGTGAGCAGGATGATGGCGAGCCCGAAATTGCCGACGAGCCCGTTGAGCGTGCGCAGCAGCCACAGGATGGGCTTTTCGACGATCTCGAACCAGCCCCAGCTGATCGCCTTGCCAAAATAGGTGATGCCGCTTTCTTCATACACGTCGAGGATCTGGCTGTCCTTCGCACCGGCATAAAGGCGGGTCTGCTGCGTCAGGCTGCCGCCCGCAGGCACGGTGCGGGCCGCGTAAAGCAGATCGGTGCGGAACAGCTGGCCGCCTAGCGCGCGGAAACCCGCATCGTCGACGGCGACATTGCCCTTCCCGTCACCCGGGACCAGCGCGGAGAGCCAGTATTGATCGGTAAAGCCCAGCCAATCGGGCGCGCCCGCCGGGCTTTCCCCGCCAAGCTCGGCCAGCTCGTCATAGGAATGGGGATCCCACAGCGTATCGCCGAACACCCCGACCGGGCCGGAGTGCGAGACATATTCGTCGCGCGTCGCGTTGGTGCTGGTGCGCTTGATCAGCGCAAAGGGCTGCACCACCGCCGCCGCAGCGCCGCCGTTGGTGACGCTCTGGCTGGCGGTGATCATGTAGTTCTGATCGACCGCAAAGCGGATGCGGTAGGTGATGCCGCTTGCATCGGTGCGGCTAAGGGTGACGGGCGTCGTCGGCGTCAGTTTCGCGCCATCGGCCTGCCACATCAGGTTCGAAGGCTGCCGCGACCCGCCTGCAACAAAGCCGAACTCGGCGAAATACTGCGCCGGCGTGCCTTCGGGCGCGAAGAGGCGCACGGGGCCGGAATCCTTCTTCACCGTCTCGCGGTAATCCTTGAGCACGATGTCATCGATCCGCGCGCCCTGAAGGTTGATCGAACCGGCAAGGCGGGGCGTGTCGATGACAATGCGGTTGGCGCTGGCGAGCGCGGCTTTGAGATCGACCTTGCGCGGCCCCGCCGCAGCCTCTGCCCCGATCGCACCGGACCCGGTGACCGGCGCGCCCACGGCAGGCGTGCTCGCGGCAGGCTTGGACGGGTTCACCGAGGCCGAGATCGAAGCCTCTGGATAGAAATAGCGCATCCCGAGATCCCAACCCAGGATCAGCAGGCCCGAAAGCACAACGGCGAGCAGAAGATTGCGATTGTCCAAGTGTGGGTGCCCTGAAAGATGCGACGAGAGGTGTGTTATGGGGATAAAACGGTCCCGATTAAACCCCTAGAGAACGGGATCGTGACCGTGCCCGCCCCAAGGGTGGCAGCGCATTAGCCGCTTCGCCGCCATCCATCCACCCTTGAGTGCGCCGTATTTCTCGACCGCCTCGATGGCGTATTGGCTGCACGAGGGGGAATAGCGGCAGGTTGGGGGGATCAGCCGCGAAGGGCCAAGCTGCCAGCCGCGCGCGATGAGGATGAGGAGCTGCTTCATTTGCGACTACCCTTTCGCGGACGCCGCCCGCCGGAGGGATCGCCGCGCCCCTGCGCCGCGCGTTCCAGCACTTGTGCAAGTTCGCCCGCCATCAGGTGAAAGTCGCGCTCGACCCCGCCCGCGCGGCCAATCAGCACGTGGTCGTGATCGGGCAGGCCCTGCGTGGGCAGCGCCGCGCGCAGCAGCTCGCGGAAGCGCCGCTTCATGCGGTTGCGCACGACGGCATTGCCGATCTTCTTGGTGACGGTGATCCCGAAGCGGATCCCCTGCCCGTCATTCGGGCGGGTGAGCAGCACGAACCCGGCGCGCGCATTGCGGGTGCCCGAATTGGCCGCGAGAAAATCGGCACGCTTGGTGAGGACAGAGAGCACGGGGGTCATGATAAGACAAACGGGCTCCCGAAGGGAGCCCGCAAGCGCGAACGCGCCGCGGCTTATGCCGCGAAAGCCAAGCGGGCCGGACGGCCCGCGCCCGGCGCCTGAGGGCGCCAGAAAATTACGCGCAGAGCTTCTTGCGGCCGCGCGCGCGGCGGGCGCGGAGCACCTTCTGGCCGCCGGGCGTGGCCTTGCGCGCGAAGAAACCGTGGCGACGGGCACGCACGAGATTGCTGGGCTGGAAGGTACGCTTCATATCATCCTCGAAAACGCTGACCGGCACATGCGCCGGGGCCGCCGCGCGGACGACCTCAAAACAGAGGCGGGCCGTTATGGGAAAGCGGGGGCTGAGTCAAGCAAACCCGCATCATGGGCAAGCCGCGGCGTAGGAGCCGGAGCCAGAGCGCGCTCCGGCCTGCGTGGGGCGAGCGGCGCGCGCAGCCATTGCGCCAGCGCCGCGCCGGACCGGGCCAGCGCCAGCCGCACCGCCGCCGCCGCCGCATCGCGATCAAGCTGGCGCAGCGCCGGGGCGCGGGCCTCGGGTTCGATCCAGCGCGCCATTTGGGCGCCTTCAAGCCACAGCGCACCTGCGTGCGGCACCGAATTGGTTATGGCGTAGAAAGCGCGGGCCTGATCGGGGGTCATGCCCATTTCGGCATAGTAATCGAGATAGAGGCGGTTTTCCGGGGCATCGGGGGCGAAATCGGCCGGCTCACGCCCCAGCGCATCGCGCCACGAATGGACAGCGAACAGCGCGCCCGGATCAACCGTGCGCTGCGTGCCGGCCAGAAACAGCTCGACCGCGCCCGAGCGTGCCGATCCGCCCGCCGGAACATGGGTGGTAAGCCCCGCAGCACGGATCGCGCGGCCGAGCCGCAGGTTCGCAAGATCATGGCTGGTGCCCGGCGCATCGACGAATTCGATGACCTCAAGCCCCGGAAAGGCAGAAACCATCGCCGCGAACGCCTGGGGCGAGGCCGCGTCGGTCGCTCCGATCAGCGCGGCGCGGGTCTGGTCGATCACGCGGAAGGGGCCGAAGGCGGCAATTCCGGCCGCCGGGGTCGAGGGGTGCGGGCGCCCGCCGATGAAGCGCACGGGCTGCGGGTCGACGATGGTTTCGGTGATGGTGACGCCCGTATCGAAACGGGTGGTTGTCGTCGCCGTCTCGAAAGCTGCGGGGGCGATGCTGGCGGGGCTGTCGGCGATACGCACCCACTCGCCGCGGGCCGGATCCCATTCCTCGACCCAGCTTATGGTTGCCACCACCCGTGCGCCCGATTGCGCGACCGCCGCGGCGCCGGGAAGCGCCAGCGCAAACGCAGCGAGCAGAAAGGCGAGCACACGGATCATGCCGCAGGTTGTCGCTCTGCGGCCTTTCCAAAATCGCGAAGATTTATGCTTTAGAAAAGCCTTCACCGCCCGGCAGCGGCAACTGCGACAGGTTTAATCGTCAGGGACGCTCGACAAGAGCGGCGTATCGCTGCACTATCAGCACCTTGGGGCAGTTACGGGGTCTATGGATGGTCGCGCTGGTGAGGACGGTGGCCTATCTCGGGCTGGAGGCGCGCAGCGTTGAGGTGCAGTGCCACATCGGGCCGGGCCTGCCGCGCTTCAACCTTGTCGGCCTGCCCGACAAGGCGGTGAGCGAAAGCCGTGAGCGGGTGCAGGCGGCGCTGGCGGCGATGGGCCTGGCGCTGCCGCCCAAGCGGATCACCGTCAACCTCTCCCCTGCCGACCTTCCCAAGGACGGATCGCATTACGACCTGCCGATCGCGCTCGCGCTGCTGGCGGCGATGGGCGTGACCGATGCCGAGCAGCTGGAAGACTGGATTGCGGTGGGCGAACTGGCGCTGGACGGAAGGGTGGTCGCCAGCCCGGGCGTGCTGATCGCCGCGCTCCACGCCAGCGCGCAAGGCACCGGCCTGATCTGCCCGGAAGGTCAGGGTCCGGAAGCGCGCTGGGCCAGCGGGGTGCCGGTGCTCGCCCCGCGCGATCTGGTGAGCCTGCTCGGCCATCTCAAGGGCTCGCTGGTCCTGCCCGAACCGCTGCGCGGCGCGGTGGCCGATGGTGCGGGGGGCCATGATCTCAAACAGGTGAAAGGGCAGGAAACCGCCAAGCGCGCGCTCGAAATCGCGGCCGCCGGCGGCCACAACCTGTTGATGGTCGGCCCGCCGGGATCGGGCAAGAGCCTGCTCGCCAGCTGCCTGCCCGGGATCCTCCCCCCGCTGGCACCTGCCGAGGCGCTGGAGGTGTCGATGGTGCAATCGGTCGCAGGGCTGCTGGAGGCCGGCCGAATCAGCCGCGCCCGGCCCTTCCGCGCGCCGCATCATTCGGCCAGCATGGCCGCGCTGACCGGCGGCGGGCTGAAGGTGCGCCCCGGCGAGGTGAGCCTCGCGCATCTGGGCGTCCTGTTCCTCGACGAGCTGCCCGAATTCCAGCGCCCGGTGCTCGATTCGCTGCGCCAGCCGCTGGAGACCGGCCAGGTCGATGTCGCCCGCGCCAATGCCCATGTGACTTTCCCGGCGCGGGTGCAGCTGGTCGCGGCGATGAACCCGTGCCGCTGCGGCTATGCCGGCGATCCGGCGAGGAACTGCAACAAGTATCCGCGCTGCATCGGCGATTATCAGGCGCGGCTTTCGGGGCCTTTGCTGGACCGGATCGACCTTCACGTCCACGTCGGCGCGGTCAGTGCGCTCGACATGACCTTGCCCCCGCCCGCCGAAGGCAGCGCCGAGGTGGCCGCCCGCGTCGCCGCGGCCCGCGCCTGCGCCACGGCGCGCGGCGTGCGATCGAACGCGGAGCTGGAGGGGGAACGGCTCGAAACCCACGCCGCACCGGACGAGGCGGGTCGCAAGCTGCTGCTGCAGGCGGCCGAAAAGCTGCGCCTGTCCGCGCGCGGCTATACAAGGATGCTCAGGGTCGCGCGGACCATCGCCGACCTTGCCGGGGCTGACACGGTGGGCCGCGTCCACATCGCGGAAGGCCTGTCCTATCGCGCGACGAGCGGTTAAGGAGCATCCCCAAGGCCGCGCATCCCCTCCCCCCCAACAGCCCGGCCCTCCGCAAAGGCGCAGTGGCGAATTTCGAGCATCCTTCCGCTGTCGATCAGCACCATGCATCCGGTCGATGGGCGGCGCTGGCGAGCGCGTGGCGCGACGCCTCGCGGCGGCGCAAGCTGGCGAGCCTTGCCATCGCGCTGACGCTGGAGGGGCTGATCCTGCTCCTATTGCTGACGCTGGGGGCGCAAATCGCCGGGGTTGAGGATGGCGACGAGCGCGTCACCACATTTCAGGCGGTGGAGTTCGCCGCGCCCCCCGCGCCCGAACCCGAGGCCGCCGATGCGAGCGAGCCGGACACGCCGCAGGAACAGCAGCCCGTGACCGCCCAGCCCGTGCCGCAGCCGCTGCGCCCCTCTCCCCTCACGCTCAACCCCCGGCCCGCCCCTGAACCGGCGCAGCCCGCCCCGCCGCAGCCGCAGCCATCCCCCGCGGCAGAACCGCAGCCGCAGGCCCCCGCCCGGCCCAGAATCGGCGCGCGGGTCAATCCGAACCGTTCCTATGGTCCCGCCGATACCGGCAATCCGCGCAATGCAGGCGACAGCGAGCGGGTCGGCACCGCGCCCAATGGCGAGCCGCTTTATGCCGCGCGCTGGTATCGCGAGCCGAGCGATTCCGAGCTGGCGGGCTATCTCTCCACCGCCAACGGCCCCGGCTATGCGCTGATCGCCTGCCGGACGGTGGACGGCTATTATGTGGAGGACTGCCAATTGCTGTCCGAAGGCCCGGCGGGATCGATGATGGGCCGCGCGGTGCTGGCCGCCGCATGGCAGTTCCGGGTGCGCCCGGCCCGCATCGGCGGGCGCGAGCAGTTCGGCAGCTGGGTGCGGATCAGGATCGATTATACTGTTCGTCAACGGCCGCGCTGACGCGCGGCGCAGACCCCCCGCCCCGCCTCCCCGCCCGGCCACCAATAGTACCACTATGTTATGGTGGCCGGGCGGGGAGGCGGGGCGGGGGGGTCTGCCGGTTCACGCAAGTGAACCGCGAATCAAGAACGCAAATGCTCCCGCACCACGGCGATGAAGTCCGGCCCCCACGTCTCCAGCTTCTTCGCCCCCAGACCGGGGATGCGGCCCAGCTCCGCCAGTGTCTCGGGACATTGCATCGCCATGTCGCGCAGGACCGAATCATGGAAGATGACGTAGGCCGGAAGGCCATGCTCGCTGGCGAGCGCCTTGCGCTTTGCCCGCAGCGCCTCGAACAGCGGGTTGCCGATGGGGTTGGGCGCATCGCCCGCCCCGCCGCCCCGCGCGCGGCGGCTGCGGCGTTCGCGCTTGGGCGGGGGCTGGGCGATAGTGACCGTCTGTTCGCCCTTCAACACCGCGCGCGCTTCCGCCCCAAGCATCAGCCCGCCGTGTTCGGTTGCGGCCAGCATGCCCTGTGCTGCGAGGGAGCGCGCCAGCGGGCGGATCAGCCGCGTCTCTTCGGCCGCGACGATCCCGAACACCGACAGCCGGTCATGCCCGCGGCTGGTGATCCGTTCGTCCGCCTGCCCGGTCAGCACCTTTTCGACATGGCCGATGCCGAAGCTCTGCCCGGTGCGATAGACCGCCGAGAGCAGCTTGCGCGCCAGCTCGGTCGCGTCCACCACCTGCGGGGGATTGCGGCAGTTATCGCAGTTGCCGCAGGTTGCAGGCGGGGCCTCGCCGAAGTGACGCAGCAGCACCGCACGGCGGCACTCGGGCGTCTCGACCAGCGCGGCAAGGCTGGCGAGCCGCGCTTTCTCCACCGCCAGCCGGTCCGGCTCAACGTCTGCGAGCCATTGCTGAGCGCGGGCGAAATCGCTCACCCCCCAGAACAGATGGGCTTCGGCCGGATCGCCATCGCGGCCCGCGCGGCCCGTCTCCTGATAATAGGCCTCGATCGATTTCGGCAGCCCGGCATGGACGACGAAGCGCACGTCGGGCTTGTCGATCCCCATGCCGAAGGCGATGGTGGCGACCATCACCATGCTTTCCGACGCGACGAATTCGGCCTGCACCCGCGCGCGCCGGTCCGGCTCCAACCCGGCGTGATAGAACCCCGCCTCGCGGCCTGAGCGGGTGATCGCGGCGGCGAGGTCTTCGGCCTGCTTGCGGCTGGGGGCATAGACAATGCCTGCGCCCTCCAACCGCCCGAGCAGTTCGGTGATCTGGCGCGGCCCGTTGTCCCTCGGCGCGATCGCATAGCGGATATTGGGCCGGTCGAACCCGGCGACGATCAGGCCCTCGTCCGGGATGCCGAGCTGCTTGAGGATGTCGGCGCGCGTCGCCCGGTCGGCGGTGGCGGTGAGGGCGAGGCGCGGCACATCCGGAAACCGATCCAGCACCGGGCGCAGCATGCGGTAATCGGGGCGGAAATCGTGGCCCCATTCGGACACGCAATGCGCCTCGTCGATGGCGAAGAGCGATATGGCGGCACGGTCCAGCAGGTTCTGGAACCCGGCCGTCGCGGCCCGTTCAGGGGCGATGTAGAGGAGATCGAGCGCGCCGTTGCGGAACGCCTCTGCCGTGGCGGCATTGTCCTGATCCGCCGACGTCATCGAAGCGGCGCGGATACCGGCGGCGGTCGCAGAGCGGATCTGGTCGTGCATCAGCGCAATGAGGGGCGAGACGACCACCGCCGTGCCCCGGCGGGCGAGCGCGGGGATCTGGTAGCACAGGCTCTTGCCCGCCCCGGTCGGCATCAGCGCGAGGGTATGCGCGCCCGCCATCACCCGCCCGATCACCGCCTCCTGCTGCCCCCGGAACGCAGGGTAGCCGAAGGTGCGGTGCAGAATCTCGTGACATTCGGGCGGAGCAGCGGCGACCATCGGGCAGCCCTAGCTCAGCCGGCGCGGTCAAGGCACCCGGTTCGTGCCAGCTATCGACGGATTATCGGGCAGCGGCGCGCCGGGCCGCCTCGATATCGACCAGATCGCCTTTGCCCAGCGGTGCCCCGGGGATCGCAGCGGTGCCATCGGCGCGCTTGCCAAGATCGGCGGGGCGCACCAGCGACAGGTCGCCATGGCCCAGAATCCGCCCGTCATGCGCGAGGATCGAGACCGGGCCGATCGGCAGGCGATCACGCTCGTCCACCAGCACCGGGTCCTCGACCACAGTTTCCGATCCGTATTTCTGCCCCCATTGGCGCAATGCCAGCATCGCCGGGAGAAGATCGAAGCCCTTTTCCGTCAGGCGATATTCGATCTTGCGGCGATCATCCTCGCACGGTTCGCGCTTGAGGATGCCGTGTTCGACCAGCTTGGCGAGGCGGTTGGACAGGATGTTGCGGGCAATGCCCAGCTCGCTCAGAAATTCCTCGAAATGTTTCAATCCGTTGAAGCCGGCGCGCAGGATCATGAACGACCAGCGTTCACCCATCACCTCAAGCGCCTGTGGCAAGCCACATTCGATCAGGTCGCGCAGCGGTTCTCTCAGATTTCCCATCGATACGTAATCCTTCCCCTTCCGAGGTGATGTCTAGCGCCTTTTGCGTCGGCTCACAAAAAATTTCAGTTTTCAGTTGCAACTCGCAACCTAGGGAGTTAGGTAGCGGATAGCAACTGGTTTCGAATCGAAATGTTGCGTTGCAAAAGCGGATAGAAATGGCCACGGCGCCTCCGGGCCCCACAGGACAAGTGCAAAGGATACCCCGATGATCGACACCCTCTCCCTCCCCCGCACCGGCAAGTTCGCCATTCTCGTCTCGGCGCTGGTCTACACCGGCGCGACTTTCGGCATCGCCAGCGGCGCTGCCCCGGTCAATGCTGCCGGAGCCCCCTACTACACCGCCACGCTCGCGGCCCCGGTGGCTGCCGACACCGCCGTCGTGGGCGGGGTCGCCTGGGCGTGCGAAGGCAATACCTGCGTCGCCGGCAAGGCGGCCGCCCGTCCGCTGCGCGTGTGCCGCAGCCTGAACCGCAAGTTCGGCGAAGTCGCCACCTTCAAGGTGCAGGGCGAGCCGATCGCGGACGACGAACTGGCCAAGTGCAACGGCTGATAATGCCCTGACACGAAGTCCCTCTCCGGCCCGCCAGCTCCTCTCCTCTCCGGGCGGCCGGAGTTACGCAACCCCCGGCGCCCGCTGATCCCACAGCGCGCGGCCGGGGGCCTTTTTGTTGCGCGCGCCCATCCGGGCGCGCGTCCTCGGCGCTGTCCCTGCCGCAAGCGGCAGGGCGCCTCCGGCTCGGGCGCGTGCCCTCGCGGACCCTGCGGGTCCGGGATCGTGCCCTTTCGGACATCGGATCACAGCAACCCGGCCGCGACCAGCTGCGATTCGAGGCTCGCGGCATCGGTGAACTGGTGCGCATCCCAGCCGCGCGCCCGGGCGGCGGCGATGTTGGCCGGATTGTCATCGGTGAAGAACAGCTCCGCCCCGCTGCGCCCGCTGCGTTCCTCGACGATCGCATAGATGCGCGCATCGGGCTTGGCGACCTTCTCCACCCCCGAGACGACAATATCCGCAAACAGATCGAAGATCGGCTGCGCCGGGCGGAAGGCCGCAAAAAATTCGTCGCCGAAATTGGTGAGGCAGAACAGCGGCACGCCGCGCGCATGCAGCCGCCGGACCAGCGCATGCACGCCTGCTATCGGCCCGGTGATCGTCTCGTCGAAGCGGGCACGAAAGGCGTGCAGATGTTCCGCATAATGCGGGAATTGCGCCGCCCGCTCCGGGATCGTCTCGTCCGGGGAACGGCCGTGATCGTGCTGGAAGTGCCATTCTTCGGTAACGACATTTGCAAGAAACCAGTCGCGCTCTGCCGGATCGGCGATCAGCTTTTCGAACAGCGCGCCGAGCCGCCAGCCGAACAGCACCTGCCCCACATCGAACACCGCCGCCTTGCGCATCCCACGCCCCCAAACGTCTGCGGCCCGCGCTCCGGGAAGGAGGCGGGCCGCTGAAATCCCTTGCCACCGGTCAACCGGCAGCCGCGCCGAATCAGCCCTGGCGAGCCTTGAAGCGGCGATCGGTCTTGTTGATCACATAGGTGCGCCCGCGACGACGGATCACGCGGTTATCGCGGTGGCGGCCCTTCAGCGACTTCAGGCTGTTGACGATCTTCATGGCGATGTTTCCAAAAGCAAAGCGCGCCGGAAATGGTCCGACGCGCGGAAATTGAAGCGTGCCGTTAGCGGCAAGCCCCCGCGCCGTCAATGCGAACCTGTCACGCTCCCTTGCGCAGATCGGCCAGTTTCCGCTCCCATGCCAGCGCATGGGCGATGATCGTGTCGAGATCGGCGTGCTTCGGCTCCCAGCCGAGCGTGGCCTTCAGCCGTGACGGGTCTGAGATCAGCGAATCGGGATCGCCCGCGCGGCGCCCCTCGATGCGGCGGTCGAGCTTGCGGTTGGTGACGCGGTCGACGGCATCGAGCACCTCGCTGACCGAAAAGCCCCGGCCATAGCCGCAGTTCATCGTCAGCGAGCGCGCGGGCTCTGCGATCAGCGCCTCCAGCGTCAACACATGCGCCGCGGCCAGATCGCTGACATGGATGTAGTCGCGCACCCCGGTGCCGTCGGGCGTGGCATAATCGGTGCCGAACACGCTCACCGATTCGCGCAGCCCCAGCGCGGCTTCGAGGCCGACCTTGATGAGATGGGTCGCCCCCGCCGTCGATTGCCCGCTGCGTGCCTGCGGATCGGCCCCCGCGACATTGAAATAGCGCAGCACGCCGTAATTCATCGGATGAGCGGCGGCGACATCGGCGAGCATCTGCTCGGTCATCAGCTTGGACCAGCCATAGGGATTGATCGGGCGCTGGGGTGTGTCCTCGGATACGGCTGCGACCTCGGGGATGCCATAGGTCGCAGCGGTCGAGGAGAAGATGAAATGCCGCACCCCCGCCGCCACCGCCGCCGCAATCAGCGCGCGGCTCCTGGCGGTGTTGTTGTGGTAATATTTGAGCGGATCGGCGACGCTTTCGGGCACCACGATCGATCCGGCGAAATGCATGATCGCGCCCGTGCCCTGTTCGGCAAAGATCCGGGCGAGCAACGCGTCGTCCGCGATGTCGCCTTCGTAAAGCGGAACTTCCGGGGGCAGGGCAAAGCGGAAACCGGTGCTGAGGTTGTCGATCACCGCCACGGGCCATCCCGCGTCCCGCAGCGCGAGCACCGCGTGGCTGCCGATATAGCCCGCGCCGCCGGTCACGAGCACGGATGGTTTGCTGGGCAAGGTCATGATCGGTGCCTCTTATCGTGCGATGGCGCAGAATTGCTCAACACAGGGCAGACACACAGGTCCCTGTGCACCGCGCCCCGCGCGCCCTATATGCACCCCGAGAGGAAAGGAACCCCCACCATGCCCCGCGCCCAGATGCCCCGACTTGCCATGCCTAGGTTTGCCATGCTCGCCCCAGCCACCCTCGGCCTTGCCGCGCTTGCGCTTGCAGGCTGCGCCACCCGGCCGTTCACCAGCCCGGTTCAGGTCACCCGCTTCGTGGCGGACAATCCCGCCGGGCTCGGCCAAGGCACCATCGCGGTCACCTTCCCCGACGAAGTCACCAACGAAAGCGCGCGCCGCGCCTTTGCCGCTGCGGTCGAGGCGGAGCTGGCGCGGCTCGGCTATACCGTGGTTGCGCAAGGCACGCCCGCCAGCCAGACCGCTGCGATCCGCACCAGCCGCGCGCCGGTTCCGGTGCTTGCCGATAACCGGCGCGGCCCCGTCAATGTCGGCGTCGGCGGGCAGACCGGCTCCTTCGGATCGGGCGTCGGGCTGGGCGTGGGCATCAATCTGGGCGGCGGGCGCGAGGGCGCCAACGCCGTGACCGAGCTTTCGGTCCGCATCGCCCGCAGCGACGCCACAACCCTGTGGGAAGGCCGCGCCCAGCTTTCGACCGGGGTCAAATCGCCCTATTCCCAGATCGACGCCAGCGCCCGCGCGCTCGCCGCGGGCTTGTTCCGCGATTTTCCCGGTGGCAATGGCGAGACCGTGAACATCGACGTCAAGAAATTGCAAGGGAACTGATGAGCGCCATTCATATCGATTCCGGGTTCGACAGCGGCAATATCGAAGTGCTGGGGATCGAAGGCGCGGCCGCGAGGCTCGCGATCCGGCGGGATCATCAGTCGGACTTTTTCCAGTGGTTCCACTTCCGCGTCGCCGGGCGCGCGGGCGAAGAGGTGGTGCTCAGGATCACCGGCCTCAACGACAGCGCCTATCCGGGCGGCTGGCCGGGCTATGACGCCTGCGTTTCGGAGGACCGCGCCTGTTGGACGCGCGCGGCCAGCGCCTTCGACAAGGACGCGGACGGCGGCACCCTGACGATCCGCTACCGCCCCACCTCGGACCTGTTCTGGTGTGCATACTTCGCCCCCTATTCGATGGAGCGGCACCACGATCTCATCGCCGAAGCGGCGGCGAGCGAGGGGGTGACGTATCGATGCCTCGGCACTTCGCTCGATGGTCAGCCGATCGATTGCCTCGAACTGGGCGATGGCGAAACGCAGGTGTGGCTTTATGGCCGCCAGCATCCCGGCGAGACGCAGGCCGAATGGTGGATGGAAGGCGCGCTCGCCTGCCTTATCGATCCGGCCGATCCGGTCGCGCGCGCGCTGCGCAAGGCCTGCCGCATCCACATCGTCCCCAATTGCAACCCCGATGGCTCGCGCCGCGGGCATCTGAGGACCAACGCGGCGGGCGCCAACCTCAACCGCGAATGGGCCGATCCCACCCCGGACCGCGCGCCCGAAGTGCTGGCAATCCGCAATCGCATGGACGAGACCGGGGTGGATTTCGCAATGGACGTCCACGCCGACGAAGCGATCCCGGCGGTGTTCCTCGCTGGGTTTGAGGGTATCCCCTCATGGACCGACACGCAGGGGGAGGGTTTTTATCGCTACCAGCGCATACTCGACCGCCGCACGCCTGATTTCCAGACGAAGCTCGGCTATCCCAAGGCCGCACCCGGCAAGGCCAATCTGTCGATGAGCACCAACCAGATCGCCCACCGCTTCGGCGCGGTCGCCATGACGCTGGAGATGCCCTACAAGGATCTCGCCGATTTTCCCGAACCCGAACAGGGCTGGAGCCCGGAACGCTGCAAGCTGCTGGGCCGCGAGTGCATGGCGGCGCTGGTGGAGTGGCTGGAAGGGCGGTGGTAACCGGCCAAATTTATTGCGGAATTGACTTTTTCTTAGCCGGAGCACGATATTCCACGCAAAGTTGATTCTGCTCCGGAGGTCTCGTGTCGACATTCTTTGCTTTGGTCCTCCTCGCAGCGTTAATCGGGGTCTTCCGGCCCTACAAATTCATGCCAGAAGCGAGACGCTGGCATTACGGCTTGGCTGCAGCAATCGCGTTCATCATGGTCGGCGTCTTCGGGCCGCAAGCTCAGAAAAACCCCGCCGAGAAAGTCGCAAAAGCGAGCGCCACCGGAGAAAAGGTGGACGAAGCATCCACGAGGGGTCCAGCCCCGACTCCCGAAGTCAAAACCGCATGGAGCTACACTGAAGACCGTGACGAGATGCGGGACGCTACGCGCAGATTCGCCGAACTTCAATCCGAAAACTCGGTCGATTTGCAATTCCCATACGGCGAACAGTCGGCTTTCATTACGCTCAGGCGCGATCCGCAGCACGGATTTGACATAATGTTTCGCGTTCGGAGCGGGCAGATCCTGTGCCACAGCTTCACTGATGCTTACGTCAACGCGAAGTTCGACGATGGCCCGATCCGTAAGTTTTCATGTGACGGATCGTCGGACGGTACCAGCGAAGTGGCATTTATCCGGGACAACAAGAACTTCCTCAAAGCTCTGAGATCGTCGAAGAAAGCCGTGATTGAAGCTGAATTTTACCAGAACGGCCGAGTGCAGTACGTGTTCAACACTCGAGGCCTTGAGTGGGAGTGATCACCCGAATCGCAGCAAACTGAGATCGCAACTTCTCCGCTTAACTGCGAAATATCAGCCAAGGTGGGAGGGGCCAAAGGCATGCGGCAGCAGCGCCGAGAGCGTCACGCGGCGCACGCCCTCAGCACCGACACACAGCACCAGCGGATCGGTAGTCCCTAGCGCCGCGACTTCGTTCAGCACCTGACGGCAGCGGCCGCACGGCGTGATCGGGGCGCTACCCGCCTTGAGGCCCACCACGGCCACCGCCGCGAGGCCCCCTCGCCTCCCTTCCGCCATCGCCTTGGCGACCGCCACGGTTTCGGCACACAGGGCAAGGCCGTAGCTCGCGTTCTCGATGTTGCAGCCGGTCACCACCGCCCCGTCATCGAACAGCAGCGCCGCGCCCACCGGGTAATCGGAATAGGGCGCATAGGCGTTTTCGGCAGCGGCGAAGGCGGCGGCGATGAGGGCGCTTTCGGTTTCCGGGTCCAACATCGTTAACTCCGTTCGTGCTGAGCTTGTCGAAGCACCGCACTTCACTGGGGGATATCACAGCCGAAGGAAAGGCAGCCCTTCGACAAGCTCAGGGCGAACGGGGCGGGGTTCAGCCCTTCACTTCTGCACCACCACCCATTCCAGCGGCTCTTCGCTCGCTTCGGTCACCAGCGCAGAATTGGCGCTCCACAGCAGCCACGGGCGCCCGGCATAGTCAGGCCGCGCCCGGTCACGCATCAGCCACAGGTCGCGGGCCAGCGCGGTGGCGGTGCGGTGCCGGTCCTGAAAGGCGCGCGACAGCTTGAGGATAACCGGCTTGCCGGCGTGAATCTCGATCTGGTTGATCAGCGTCATCAGCTCGCTTTCGACCGCCGCATCGCTGACCATCAGCGGGCAATCGTCTGCCAGCCGGTTAAGCGCGATCGCAGCCGGGAGGAGATCGGCATCGCGCGGCACCATCTGCGCAAACATGCCGCTCTGCACGTCAGCCGGAACGCATGGGTCGAACACCAGCATCACCCCCACCTGCAACCCCGCATCACGCGCCCGGGCAAATCGCGGGGAAAAGCCGCTGTCGCCGTCCGATGCAGCGCCCGCCAGCAGCGGGAGATAGACAAACTGCGCCCCCACCGCCTTCAACGTCGCAAAGCGGACCTCGCCCGCGCTCAAAGGCACCACTGCGCCCTGTTCGGGATAGCGCAGCTCGTCAGGGCGCCACGAACGCATGTCCCACCACAGCCACGCCGCAAAGGCGAGGCTGACCAGCGCGGCGAGCGCCGCCAGCCGCACCAGCCAGCGACGCGGCCGTCTGCCGCCCGCACGCCCCCTGTCTGCGCCCTTCGCGCCAAATGTCGCCATGGCCCCGGTGCCCCCGTGTCAGCCTTTGATATGCAGCACGCAGATCAGCGTGAACAGCCGCCGTGCGGTGGCAAAATCGGTTTCGACCTTGCCCTCCAGCCGTTCCAGCAGCAGCTCGGCCGCATCATTGTGGATGCCGCGCCGCGCCATGTCGATCGTCTCGATCTCGGCCGGAGTCGCCTTGCGGATTGCCTGATAATACGAATCGCAAATGGCGAAATATTCGCGGATCGGCCGACGGAAACGGGCCATGCCGATCATCAGCGTTTCCAGCAGCACGTCGCCGGTATCGCGGATATCCATCGCCAGCCGCCCGTCGGTCACCGACAGGTGGAGATGATAGGGCCCGGGCGCCCCGCGCTCGGCCGAACGGACCGGCTTGAAGGTGTTTTCCTCAATCAGGTCATAGATCGCCACGCGCCGTTCCTGCTCGACATCGGCGTTGCGCCACAAGATGGTTGCCTCGTCCAGCGTCACAAGGGCAATGCGATGCGCCCCCGCAGCGCCGGCAGCAGGGGACAAGGGCAGGGAATCGGACGGCGGCTGAGCCATATTGCCTGCCTTCGCAGATCGAAGGGGCGGACTTCAAGCACTTCGACGCTCTCTCCCCACTATCCACAGCAGGCGAAATAAATATTGGCTGTAATCGGCCTTGCGCCCGGCACCCGGCGCGGCGCATCAGGGGCCGATGGCCGAACCCGAAAAAGTCACCCCGCTCAAGCCGCTCGTCTCCGAGACAGGGGCGACGATGAAGCAGCTCCCCTCCAACCTTGAGGCCGAGGCGGCGTTTCTCGGCGCGGTGCTCATCGACAACCGGGTGATCGAAGAATTGCCGGTGCCGATTCGGCCCGATCACTTTTTCGAGCCGCTGCACCAGCGCATCTTCACCCGCGTGCTCGCTCTGCTGGAACGCAACGCTACCGCCTCGCCCGTCACCCTGCGCCCCTATTTCGAAGCGGACGAGGCGCTGAAGGAACTGGGGGGCACGTCCTATCTCGCGCAGCTTACCGCCAGCGGCGCAGGCCTGCTGGCCCCGCGCGAACTGGCCCAGCAGATTTACGATCTGGCCCTGCTGCGCGAGTTGGTGAGCGTCGGGCGCGGGCTGGTGGAGGGCGCGCTCGATACCTCCGAAGACACCTCGCCGATGGACCGCATCGCACAGGCTGAGGCGGACCTGTTCAAGGTCGCCGAAGGCGCAAGCACCGGGCGCGAGGCGGCGACCTTCCGCGAAGCCGCGATGACCGCGATCCGCATGGCCGAAGCCGCGATGAATTCGGGCGGGGGCCTGTCGGGCAAGACCACCGGCCTTGCCACCATCGACCAGAAGACCAGCGGGCTGCATTCATCCGATCTCGTGATCCTCGCCGGGCGGCCGGGCATGGGCAAGACCTCGCTCGCCACCAACATCGCCTTCAACTGCGCCGAGGCCCACCTCACCTGGCAGCGCGAGGGCGGGGAATTCAATTATGGCGCGCCGGTGGCGTTCTTCAGCCTTGAAATGAGCAGCGACCAGCTGGCGACCCGTATTCTGGCAGAGCAGGCGGAGATTTCGTCCGAGGCGCTGCGCAGCGGCAAGCTGACGCGTGAGGATTTCCAGAAGCTCTCCTACGCCAGCCAGCGCCTCGCCGAACTGCCCCTTTACATCGACGACACCCCGGCGCTCACCATCGGAGCCCTGCGCACGCGCGCGCGGCGGATGAAGCGGCGGCACGATATTGGCCTCATCATCGTCGACTATCTCCAGCTGCTGCAAGGCTCGGGCCGGTCGAACGACAACCGCGTGAATGAGATTTCCGAGATCAGCCGGGGCCTGAAAACGCTCGCCAAGGAATTGCAGGTGCCGGTGATCGCGCTGTCGCAGCTCAGCCGCGCGGTCGAACAGCGCGAGGACAAGCGGCCGATGCTCTCCGACCTGCGCGAATCGGGTTCGATCGAGCAGGACGCGGACATGGTGTGGTTCATCTTCCGCGGCGATTACTATCACCTGCTGGTCAAGCCCGACACGCCCGACGCCTCCTCGACGCCCGATGTGCAGGAAAAATATCGCGCTTGGGAGGAGAAGTTCGAAGGCCTGGTCGGCAAGGCCACGCTGATCGTGGCCAAACAGCGCCATGGTTCGACAGGCAACGTGCCGCTCCACTTCCAGAGCGACATCACCAAATTCACCTCGCCTAACTTCAAGGACTATTCGGATTACGGGTACGAATAGGGCAGATGGCGGCTTTCGGCGTTGTGGGCAGATGGAGGGATGGCAGGGACTGGGTGGCTTCTTGCCTCTCAACGTCATCCCAGCGAAAGCTGGGACCTAGGGCGGCACGCGGTGCACGATGAGGCCTTGGACCCCAGCTTTCGCTGGGGTGACGGGGATGGCAGGAATGGGGTCGCTTCCCGACCGGCAGCTTTCGGCCACGAATGCCCCAAAGCGGACGCGCCACCTTACCGCGTCCCCAGCCGGCTCACCCGGTAATCGGCGAGCGACGCCCAGTAGGCCAGCCGCCAGCGCATCCGGTTGAGGAAGGTCGCCTCCTTCGCATAGCGGGCGCGGGTCATCGGTTCGCTCGCGGCTTCGAGGTGATCGACCAGCTTGCGCAATTCCGCCGCCAGCCCGGCATCCTCCACCCGCACCATCAGCTCGACATTCACCCGGAAGGACCGCTTGTCGAGATTGGCGCTGCCGATATAGCTGACATCGTCGACCACGATCAGCTTCATGTGCAGCTTGCACACGCAGAATTCCGCGATCCGCGCGCCTGCTGCCAGCAGCGGCTTGTAGAGCAGCCGGGCCATGTGGACGGCGGCGGCGATATCGGACTTGCCCGCCATCACCATCCGCGCCTCCCCCCGGCGCGCCACGCGGGCCATCAGCCGGCGGAAGCTGCGCGGCGGGGAGAAATAGGCCGACACCGTGTCAAGCCGCCGCGCCCCCACCAGATCCTGCCGGAACACCCAGGCCCAATGGCCCTTCCTCACCAGCGGCCCGCCGACCAGCAGCCGCACGGGGCCGTCGCCGCCGTCCCATCGCTTCACGATATCGCGCAACCGGCGCAGCTGGGGCGTGCGCCCCTTGGCCTCGTTTGCGACCCAGCTGGAAAGCAGCCGGAACCAGCGGGTGAACTGTTCAACCACCGGGCCTTCGATGGTGACGGAAAGATCGCACCAGCCGTTATCGGCGGGAATCGCGAAATAGTGGTCCGAAACATTTGCCCCGCCGGTCATCACCCGGGTCTCGTCGACGATCACGAATTTCTGGTGATTGCGCACCAGATAGCGCGTGCCCCATTTCGGCGCGAACACCGCAAAGCGCCCGCCCGCCTCGGTCAGCGGCGCGAAGAAGGCCGCGCCTGCATCATTGCCGAAATCATCGAGAATCAGCGCCACCTCGACCCCGCGCCGCGCTGCCGCGATCAACGCATCGCGGACCATCGTGCCCGAAGTATCGCTGTCGAAGAGGTAGTAGAAAATCCTGAGGCTCGTCTCGGCCCCGTCGATCAGCGCGATCAGGGCTTTCAGCCGGTCTTGCCCGTGCGGATAAAAGGTGAAGTCGTGCCCTGCCGCTTGGACGTTGAAACTGCCGAGATCGCAGAAGTCGGGAGCGGCCGGGGCCAGTGGTGATTCGCGGTCGGAGGAGGGGGCGCTCGCCATGCGGTTGTCCTGCGGCAGGCGGCGACGAAACGACAGGGCTTCGCGGCGAAGCGCGGCTGGTCTGCGTCCTGCGACATGGATCGTGCAGAAAGGTCAACCACACGCGCCATTGACCCCACCCGGCAAATGACGGAGATTGATCGGGCGGTTTTTACAGGCCTTGCGGAGTCGGGTCGGTCTTGCCCAACTGAGGAACATCGGTGCGGCCCAACTGGATCGGGGCCTGATCCGACACTGCCTTCCTCTGACGGCGGGCCTGCATGTTGCGGTGCAGTTGCCGTGGCCTGCCTTCGCGGAGACCAACATGGCCGGAAAGGCCGCCAGGAGCTGCGGACGGCGTACTCCTGCAAAGCCATGAACGGCGGCCTTCGGGCGGCCTGTTGTGGTGCTGCACGGTTCCCGTCCGCAAGGGGAGGACACGATGGCGACCACATTCGATACGGCAGGTGACACGGCTGAGCAGGTGATCGGCTGCCTGACCTACGAAAGCAAGGCGACCGCCCGCCCGGGCGAGGAAGAGCTGAATGGGCTCGTTGAAGCAGCGCGGCGGCGCAATCATGCGCTCGGCGTGACGGGAATGCTGCTCTACGACAAGGGCCGCTTTCTGCAAACGCTCGAAGGTCCGGTTGAAGGGCTGGAACGCATCTGGTCGTCGATCCGCGAGGATGATCGGCATGGCGGGATTGAGGTGCTGACGCAGCATCTCGTCGGCACGCGGCTGTTTTCGCAGTGGGATCTGCTTCATTACCGGCGGCTTGATCAGGCGCCTGAAAGCCTGCGCCAGCGCCTTTCGCGGCGGCATCCGCTGTCGCACTATGTTCCGCAGGCGGTCACGCTGGCGCTGGCAGCGGACGAGGCCGGGCTGAATGCGGTAATCGCCGAACTGTTCGGCAAGGGCTGGTCTGCGCAGGAGCTGGCAGAGGGCCTGATCGAACCGGCCGCGCGCGGGCTTGGCGATGCCTGGCTGGCGGACGAGGCGAGCGAGTTCGACGTGACGCTCGGCATGGGGCTGCTGCAAGTTGCCAGCCACGCCGCCCAGCGCGCGCCTTGCGCCGATAGCCTGCGGGAAAGCCGCTACACCATCCTGCTCGCCCCTGCGCCGGGAGAGCCGCACATGCTTGGCCCGTCGCTGCTGGCCGATCAGTTCGCCGAGAGCGGCTGGGGCGTCGACCTCGCCTTCCCCCGCAACGATCTCGAACTGACCCGGACCCTGCGCGAGCAGGAGCCTGATGCCGTCGATCTCGCCCTGTCGGATGCGCTGCTGCGCCCCGGCAGTCTGGTGCGCCTGCGCGAGACGGTGGAGCGCGCCCGCGCCGCGCTGCCGCACAAGCCGCTGGTGGTGTCGGTCGGCGGACGGCTGTTTGCCGAAGTCGCCGCCACGGCCGAACATGTCAGCGCCGATCACGCCCGCCGCACCGCCGCCGGGACCGAGGTGGCGCTGGCCGAACTGGTGCGCCGCCGCCGGGCCGACACCGCGCGCGGCTGAGCCGGAGGGCACAACGCAAAAGGCCCGGCGCATCGCTGCGCCGGGCCTTTGGTTATCCGAAGGTCAGGCCCTTAGGCGTAGGTCCACACCGTCCCGCGCGCCAGGTTCTCGCTGGCGAAGGCCCAGTTGAGCTTGTTCTCGACCACCGCGTCCAGATAGGCCGGGCGCTTGTTCTGGTGATCGAGGTAATAGGCGTGCTCCCACACGTCGAGCACCATAAGCGGGTTCATGTCCCCATCGGCCAGCGTGTCGGCATCATGGGTTTCCTCGATGCTGAGCTTGCCATCCTTTTCGGCCAGCCACACCCAGCCGCTGGCGAAGTGGCCCACGCCGCGATCCTTCAGCTTCTGCTTCAATTCGTCCACCGACCCGAAAGCGTCGTTGATCTTGGCGACCAGATCGTCCGACGGCGCGGTGGTAGCCGGGGCCATCGAGTGCCAGTAGAAGGCGTGGTTCCAGGTCTGCGCGGAATTGTTGAACAGCCCCTGATTGGTCCCGCGCGAAGCGGCGATGATCGCTTCGAGCGAAGCATCCGCGTGCGGCGTGCCCTCGATCGCGGCGTTCATCTTGTCGACATAGGTCTGGTGGTGCTTGCCGTGGTGGAACGACAGCGTCTCGGCCGAAATCGCCGGGTCGAGCGCGTCGGCGGGATAGGGCAGCGGGGAAAGTGCGAAAGCCATGGGTGTCCTCCAATAGGCGGGGTTGGAATCGGGTCTGGAACCGTAACGCAGATGGCGTCGAAATGTTCACGCTTCAAGGCGCGTTACTGTCCCCCGCGGCGCGGTCAACCGCGCTTGTGACGGCGACGTTCATGGTGACATTGCCGAGCGTGCGCATCAGATCGGGCAGCATCTCCACCGCCACCAGCAGCGCCACCGGCTCAACCGGCACGCCCAGCGCCAGCGCGATCGGGCCGATCGAGACGACAAAGCTGATCGATCCGGGCAGGCTCACCGCGCTCAGACTGATCAGGCTGGCGATGAAGATGCCCGCCGTCGCCACCGCCGGGGACACCTCCACCCCGGCCAGCGCGGCGACATAATAAACCACCGCCAGGTTCATCGCCGCACTGGTCGCCCGGAATACCACCACCGCCAGCGGCAGGACGAATTCGGCAGTTGCGGCATTGAGGCCCAGGCGCCCTGCCGAATCGAGCATCGCGGGCAAGCTGGCGAGCGAGCTTTGGGTCGACAGCGCCACCGCCTGCGCAGGCAGCATCGCCCGCGCGAAGCGCATAATCCCCACCCGCCCGCCGATCGCCGCGACCCCATAGGCAAGCAGCAACACAAAGACTCCCATGGCGGTGACGGTGGCGACGTAGTGCCCGAGCGCGGCGAAGGCTCCGCCCCCGGCCTCCAGCCCGACGCCGAAGGCCAGTGCGAAAACCCCCACTGGCGCCGCCGCCAGCACCCAGCCGATGATCAGCAGCATCGCATTGCCCAGCGCATGAAAAAAGCCCAGCAGCCGTTCGCCCTGTTCTTCCGGCAGCCGGGTGATGGCGACCGCGAACATCACGAAGAAAAGCGTCAGCGGCAGCATCGCGGTCTCGGCCGCAGCGGCGACGATGTTGGGCGAGACCAGCGAGGCCATGAAGTCGAGCACCCCCGGCACCGCGCCGACATTCTCCGGGGTCTGCGCCAGAAAGGCGCTTGCGCCGGAGGGGATGGGAAACGCAGCGAGCAGCGCGGGCATGGCGATGGTCGCAAAGGCGCCGCCTGCAATTTGCACGGCCACGATAATCACCAGCATGCGCCGGGCCGCCGTGCCGACCCTTGCAGCGAGGATCATCTGCACCAGTCCCAGCACCAGCAGCGCGGCGACCAGCGGGATGATCGTCATCTGCAAGCCGCGCAGCCACAGCCCGCCGATCAGCGCCGCGACCTCCTGAAAGGCTTCGGGCGCACCCGCCATTGCAGCGGCAATCCCGGCGAGCAGCCCTGCGATCAGCGCAGCAAAGGTCAGCGCCACCGGCAGGCGGATCGCCACCAGCGCGAACCGGCCCTGCCCGCCCCCTGCGGCAAGGGCTTCATCTGTGGTGTTCTGCGACAAGGTCTGTGTCCCTCTCTTTCATTTGCGCGATAACCGCGCCAGAAGCGCCGGACAATTGCGCGATCGGAAGGCTCAAGGAAATAACATGGCACGCAAGCTGTTCGGCACCGACGGGATCAGGGGGCGCACCAATGCCGGGGTGATGACCGCAGCGACGGCAATGAAGGTCGGGCAGGCGGCAGGTCGCCATTTCGTGCGCGGCGGGCACCGGCACCGGGTGGTGATCGGCAAGGACACGCGCCTGTCGGGCTACATGATGGAAAGCGCGCTGGTGGCGGGATTCACCTCGGTCGGGGTCGATGTCATCATGACCGGCCCCCTCCCCACCCCCGCCATCGCCCTGCTGACGCGCGAGATGCGCGCGGATCTGGGCGTGATGATCTCGGCCAGCCACAACCTGTTTGCCGATAACGGGATCAAGCTGTTCGGCCCCGACGGCTTCAAGCTGTCCGACGAGGCCGAGGCCGAGATCGAACGGCTGATGGAAACCGACATCCCCTTGGCGCCTGCCGACATGATCGGCCGCGCCCGCCGGATCGAGGATGCGCGCGGGCGCTATATCCACGCGGTCAAGCAATCGGTGGCGGCCGAAATCCGCTTCGATGGATTGAAGGTGGTGGTCGATTGCGCCCATGGCGCCGCCTATCAGGTTGCGCCGAGCGCGATCTGGGAGCTGGGGGCGGAGGTGGTGGCGCTGGGCGTCACCCCCAACGGCACCAACATCAACGACGGGGTCGGCTCCACCGCCATCGCCGCGCTGCAGGCCAAGGTGGTCGAGGAAGGCGCGGATATCGGCATTGCATTGGACGGCGATGCCGACCGGCTGATCGTGGTGGATGAAAAAGGCCGCGCGGTCGATGGCGACCAGATCATGGGGCTGATCGCAGGCCGGATGCAGGATCGCGGCTCGCTTAGGGGCGGGGGCGTGGTTGCCACCGTGATGAGCAATCTCGGGCTCGAACGCTATCTGGGGGGCCGGGGCCTTGAATTGGTGCGCACCAAGGTCGGCGACCGTTACGTGCTCGAAGCGATGAAGGCGGGCGGCTACAATGTTGGCGGGGAGCAGTCCGGGCACATGATCCTGCTCGATCATGCCACCACCGGCGATGGCACGGTCGCGGCGCTGCGGGTGCTGGCGAGCCTGGTGCGCAGCGGCAAGCCGGCAAGCGAATTGCTGCATGTGTTCGATCCCGTGCCGCAGCTCCTGAAGAACGTGCGCTACGAAGGGGGCAAGCCGCTCGATAACCCGCGGGTTCAGGCGATCATCGCCGAGGCCGAAGCGTCACTGGCGGGCAAGGGCCGCCTCGTCATCCGCCCCTCAGGCACCGAGCCGGTGATCCGGGTGATGGCCGAAGGCGACGATCAGCGCCAGGTCGAAACCGTGGTCGACACGATCTGCGAAGCGGTGCGCGCGGCGGTGTAAGTGCGAACCCCAGAGCCGTTCGCCCTGAGCTTGTCGAAGGGCTGCAGTTCTTTCTGGAACGTGGGACAAGAGAAAAGCAGGGCTTCGACAAGCTCAGCCCGAACGGATTTGAAAGGCTGTGCCGATGCTCGAAATGCGCCCCGATTGCGAAACCTGCGGCACCGACCTTCCGGCCGATGCGCCGGGTGCCTTCATCTGCTCGTTCGAATGCACCTTCTGCGCGCCCTGCTCCGAGCGGCTGGATGACCGCTGCCCCAATTGCGGCGGCGAATTGATGGATCGGCCCACCCGGGCGCGGGCGCTGCATGCGAAATACCCGCCCGCCACGACGCGCAAATTCCGCTAGCCGCGCGGGCGCGCCTGTTCATAGGTGCCAAGAATGCGCAGCTCCTTGGAATGGAACGCACATTCCTCCAGCGCCCGGTCCACCCCCGGATCGCCCGGCGCGCCGATGATGTCGGCATAAAAGGTGGTGGCGGAAAAGCTGGTGCCCTGCTGGTAGCTTTCCAGCTTGGTCATGTTGACCCCGTTGGTGGCAAAGCCGCCCAAGGCCTTGTAAAGCGCGGCCGGGATGTTCTTTACCTCGAAGATGAAGGTCGTCATCACCGCCTTGCCCGCCAGCGCCGCGGGGGCGAGCGCCTCCTTCGCGAGGATCACGAAGCGGGTCATGTTGTCGGCGCTATCCTCGACATTCTCGGCGATGATGGTGAGCCCGTAAAGCGCCGCCGCAATCGCCGGAGCGATGGCCGCCACTGAAGGATCGCCGCGCTCGGCCACATAGGCGGCGGCGCCTGCGGTGTCGGCGTGGCTCAGCGGCACGATCCCCCGCTCACGCAGGAAGCGCCGCGACTGGCCGAGCGCCTGGGGGTGGCTGTAGGCGACCTCGAACCGGCGCGCCGGATCGGCCGGACCCACCGCCATCAGCGCATGATGGATCGGCATGAAATATTCGCCGACGATGGCAAGGCCGCTCTCGGGCAGCAGGAAGTGAATATCGGCCACCCGCCCGTGCTGGGAATTCTCGATCGGGATGATCGCCGCGCCCGCGCGCCCATCCTTCACCGCCTCAAGCGCATCCTCGAAGCTGAAGCACGGCAGCGGCATGAGGTCGGGGCGGGCTTCGGTCGCCGCGCGGTGCGAATTGGCGCCGGGCGAACCCTGAAAGGCGATCGCGCGCGCCGGATCGGCAGCCGCACCAGCGAGCATCTGCTCGACAAGCGCGAGCGCGGGAGCGGGGAAGGACTGCATGGCGTCTGGCCGCCTAGAGGCCTCGCGCGCGAGGCACAAGCCCGGTTGCATACACCGCAAAAGATCATGCCATCATCGGTCTTGCGCGCCTGCACGCCCGACACTATGAGCCGCGCGGGATGACACAGGACAACTCTTCGCAAGATAGCGCCGCAGGCCAGAACGGTGGCGGCGATCTGTTCAACACCGCCGCCGGCTGGGTGCTGTTTGCAGCAGGGCTCGGGCTCGGCCTCTCGATCCTGTCGGGCAAGTATTTCCACGGCGATGATCCGCAGCGCCCGGAAAAGCTCGGCTACGTGATCGAAGGCGTGGTCGAGGAAAATGCCGGCCCGGCGGAAATGTCGATGGCCGAGGCGCTCAACACCATGCCGGCCGCCGAACTGATCGCGGCGGGCGAGAAGGCCTATTCCAAGTGCCAGAGCTGCCACACCATCGATGCGGGCGGTGCCAATGGCATTGGCCCCAATCTGGCGGGCGTGATGGGCGGCCCCGTCGCGGCCAAGGCCGGGTTTGCCTACAGCGCCGAATTGAAGGCGCTGGGCGGCACCTGGGACTGGGACAAGATGAACGACTGGCTCAAGAACCCCAAGGGTTACGTGCCGGGCACCAAGATGAGCTTTGCGGGCCTCTCCAAGATCGAGGACCGCGCGGCGATTGCCGCCTATCTCAATTCCAAGGGCGCGAATCTGCCGGTGCCCTCGTTCGTCGCCGATGCAGGAGCAGCAGCCACCGCCGAGACCGCTGGCCCGGTCGAAGGCGCGGATGCGAGCGCGGTGGAAGCCGCCGGCGCGGCGAGCGCGGACCAGCCGGTCGCCTCCAATCCGGGCGCCGGCGAATAAGCCTGGCCCGCCGGGGCGCAGGGCGTTAGCCCTTAGCCCTTAGCCCTTGAACCCCTGAGCGATGACATACCACTCCGACGAGCCCTTGCGGCTCGCCGGGGGCTTGGCATGCTTGACGGCGGCGAAGTGCTTCTTCAGCAACGCCAGCAGATCCGCGTCGGTCCCTCCGGCCAGCACCTTGGCAACGAATGCGCCCCCCGGCGCGAGAGTCTCGACCGCGAACCACGCTGCTGCTTCGACCAGCCCCATGGTGCGCAGGTGATCGGTCTGCTTGTGACCGACCGTGTTGGCCGCCATGTCCGACAGCACCAGATCGGGCGGCCCGCCCAGCGCCTCGGTAAGGGCGGCAGGCGCGGCGTCGGCCATGAAGTCCATCTGGAAGATCGTCACGCCCTCGATCGGCTCTACGGCCAAGAGATCGATCCCCACCACCTCGGCGCGCGGTGCCTTGTGCCGCACCACCTGCGCCCAGCCCCCCGGCGCAATGCCGAGATCGACCACGCGGGAAACGCCTTTCAGCAGGCCGAACTTCTCGTCCAGCTCGATCAGCTTGTAAGCTGCGCGGCTGCGATAGCCGTCGGCCTTGGCCTGTTTCACATAAGGGTCGTTAAGCTGCCGTTCCAGCCAGCGCACCTGACTGGCGGTGCGCCCGCGCGCGGTCTTCACCCGCTTGCCCTGATCCTTCGCACCGCGGGTCATGACGCGGGCCGCCCGGACCGTTGGCGGTGCAGGGCCTTGAGCGATCGCTCCGATTCGCGCTCGGCCGCCATCAGACTGCGCAGAATTCCTTCCCGGATCCCGCGATCCGCCACGCCCAGCCGGTGCGCGGGCCACAGGTCGAGAATCGCCTCAAGGATCGCGCACCCCGCCACCACCAGATCGGCCCGGTCCTGCCCGATGCAGGGCAGCGTGGCACGCTCGAACGGGGTCATCACCGAAAGCCGCGCACTGATCTGGCGCATTTCGCTGGCGGGCACGATCAGCCCGTCCACCGCCTTGCGATCATAGCTCGGCAGTTCGAGGTAGAGGCTGGCAAGCGTCGTCACCGTCCCGCTGGTGCCCAGCAGGCGGATGTCGCGATGCCCCGCAGCCTTGGCGACCCGGGCGGCGAAGGGGGCGAAACTTTCAGCCACCATGTCCCGCATCCGGGCAAAGCGCGCAGTGCGCGCGGCCTCGCTGTCCTCGGCGCGGCCCACCGTGTCGGTAAGCGAGACGACGCCCCACGGCACGCTCTGCCAATCGGCGATGCGCGGCACGCGGCTGCCTTCGTCGCTCGCTTCGACCAGCACCAGCTCGGTCGATCCGCCGCCGATATCGAAGATCATCGCCGGGCCGGTGCCGGATTCAAGCAGGATATGGCAGCCCAGCACTGCGAGCCGGGCTTCCTCCTCGGCGCTGATGATGTCCAATGCGATGCCGGTTTCGCGCCGCACCCTCTCGATGAAGGCCTGGCCGTTCTCGGCACGGCGGCAGGCCTCGGTCGCGACCGAACGGGCGAGGCGGACATTGCGGCGTTGCAGCTTGTCGGCGCAGATCGTCAGCGCGGCCAGCGTTCGGTCCATCGCTTCGTTGGACAGGCGCCCGCTGGTCGCAAGGCCCTCGCCCAGCTTCACCACCCGGCTGAAAGCATCGATCACGGTGAAATCGCGGCCCGAGGGGCGCGCGATCAGCAACCGGCAATTGTTCGTGCCGAGGTCCAGCGCGGCATAGGCCTCGCCGTGTCCGGCAGACTTTAGCGACCCGATATCGGCGAGATCCGGCTGCGGGCGGGATGAGCGGCGCGGATCGCCGCCTGCGCCCCTTGATCGGCCGTCACGGCCGCCTTTGCCGGGCTCTGGCTGGGGGGGGCGCTTGTAGCGGAAATCGGCTACCTTGCCGGACGTGCCGCCCCGGTTTCTCCCAGCACTTCTGTTCATGTCCGGCGGGGATGTTTCCGCCATGATCGCATTGCTTTCATATCACCAGGCGCAAGCATTGGGCGCGTGGCACTTGGTCCCAAGCTAACCCAAGCCCCGCGCCAGAGCAAGCAGGCTGGCGCAACGGCGCTTGACCTGACGCGCGCACGAACCTAGGAGGCGCGCTCGCCGACCCGCAGGATTTCCCTCCGGCAGGCCAATGCCCCGTCCTCTAATGGTAAGAGAGCGGACTCTGACTCCGTCAATCAAGGTTCGAATCCTTGCGGGGCATCCAGCTACACACCGCGGCCAACACCCTGCCCATCCCGGCCCTTGGCTATTGCGGGGTGATGGCCCGCCCATTAGGGGCAGGCCATGACCGAAAAAGAGCTGACCGACCGCAAGTTCTACCGCGCGGGCGAAGAGACCCGCTTTGCCGAGGGCATGCCCGAGCGCACGCCCCAGACCGCGCATCCCGCCTACAAGCTGGCCTTCCGCGATACCGATTTCCTGCTGCGCGACGAACTGCGCCCGGTGCGTTTCCAGCTTGAGCTGCTGAAGCCCGAAATGCTGCTTGATGAAGCGCGGGTCGGATCGACGCTGGTGATGTATGGCTCGGCCCGCATCCCCTCCCCCGCTCAGGCCGAGGCGCTGGTCGAAGCGGCGCAGAACGGCTCGGAACACGAACAGACAGTCGCCGCCCGCCTCGCCGAGAAGGCGAAATATTATGACGAGGCCTACCGGCTGGCACGCCTCGTCAGCGAGAAAGGCATCATCGAGGACGGCCTCAGACAGTTCGTCGTCACCACCGGCGGCGGGCCGTCGATCATGGAGGCGGGCAATCGCGGTGCCAGCGACGCGGGGAGCGAATCGATCGGACTTAATATCGTGCTGCCCCACGAACAGGCGCCCAATCCCTATGTGACGCCTTATCTGAGCTTCCAGTTCCACTACTTCGCGCTGCGCAAGATGCACTTCCTGCTGCGCGCCCGGGCGGTGGCAGTGTTCCCCGGGGGCTTTGGCACCTTCGATGAATTCTTCGAGCTGATTACCCTGATCCAGACCGGCAAGATGAAGCCGATGCCGATCATCCTGTTCGGCAAGGCGTTCTGGACCCGCGTCGTCAATTTCGAGGCGCTGGCGGAAGAAGGCGTGATCTCGAAGGCCGATCTCGACCTGTTCACCTGGGTCGAAACGGCCGAGGAGGCTTGGGCCTGCATTGCCGATTTCTACGCAATCAAGGCCCCCTCGCCCGAGGATTGAGCCCGCACCGCCTGATGGCCGAGCGGCCCGCTGCCCGCGCCAAAGCCGGGGGCGGCTTCAATGGCGCGCAATACAAACGCCCGCGCGCCCTCCACCGCCCGGTCCAGCGGCAACCCGGCGCCCAGCAAGGTCGCAATGGCTGAAGACAGCGTGCAGCCGGTGCCGTGGGTGTGGCGCGTATCGATGCGGGCGTGATCGAAGGCGAGCGGCGGCCCACCGGGGACGATCAGCACATCGGTGATGCGCGCGCCCTCGCCGTGCCCGCCCTTTGCCAGCACTGCCGCCCCGGTCGCTTCGGCAAGGTCATGCGCGGCCTCCACCATCGCTTCGTGCGTGGGCAAGGCGCGGCCCGCCAGATGCGCCAGTTCGGGCAGGTTGGGGGTGAGCAGCACCGCGCGCGGGAACAGGGTTTCGCGCAAGGCCGCAACCGCATCCGGCCCGGCCAGCACCGCGCCCGAGGTGGCGATCATCACCGGATCGAGCACCACGGGCACATCGAGCCCCGCCAGCGCGCCCGCCACCGCGCCAATCACTTTCGGATCGTGCAGCATCCCGATCTTGACCGCATCGACGCCGATGTCCTCCACGCATGAGGCGATCTGCCGCGCCACCATATCGGGCGCGATGGCGGCGATCCCCTGCACCCCCTGCGTGTTCTGCGCGGTGATCGCGGTGATCGCGGTCATGGCATAGCCGCCCAGCATGGTGATGGTCTTGATATCGGCCTGAATCCCTGCCCCGCCCGATGAATCCGATCCGGCGATGGCAAGGACACGCGGCGGGGCGCGGCGGACGGGGCGGGCGGAGGGCATGGCCGGGCCATAGCAACTTCGCGTCTGCCCCGGGACCGTTTTTCGCACCGCGCGGTTTCCCGTTGCGCATACAGGGGCCGCGTGCCACCACCGCCACCGGATGACCGCAGCGGCCGCTTCTTCACCTTCCGAACCGCCAGCCGATCCCGGCGGAACCGCGCCCGCCGGATGGGCCGAGCTGCGCCGCGATCCCGATATCCAGTTCACTCCGATCGAGATTCCCGAACTGCCCCCGCCCGAGCCGACCTGGTTCCAGCGCCTGCTGAGCGAGATTTTTGAGCTCCTCGCCGAACTGCTGGGCCCCGTCGGGCAGGCCTTTGTCGGGGCGTGGTGGTGGCTGAAATGGGCGCTGCTGGCGATTGTCGTGATTGCGGCGCTGGTGCTGCTGGTGCGGCTGATTGCGCCCACGCTGGGGCGGCGCGGGGCGGGAGGGGCCAAGGCCGGGGCGGCGGCGGACGAATGGGCACCCGACCGCGCGGCCAGCCTTGCGCTGCTCGAAGATGCCGACCGGCTGGCCGCCGAAGGCCGCTTCGACGAGGCGACCCATCTGCTGCTGCAACGCAGCGTCAGCCAGATCGCCGCCGCCCGGCCCGACTGGGTCGAACCATCGAGCACCGCGCGCGAACTGGCCGCGCTCCCCGCCCTGCCGGTTGCGGCCCGCAACGCCTTCGGGGTGATTGCGGCGCGGGTCGAGGCTTCGCTGTTTGCGCTGCGGGCGCTGGACCGGGCCGATTGGGATGCAGCGCGCGCGGCCTATGCCGAATTTGCGCTCGCCCGGCTTGATCGGCAGGGGCAACCGGCATGACCGCCGCGCCCGCCCCCGCGCGCGCGTCGTTTTCGAAAGGGGGGGCGCTGGCGCTGGTGGCGGGCGGATTTGCGCTGTTCCTTGCGCTGCTGTGGCTGATCGGCGCGGGCGAGGGAATGGGCGGGGATCGCGGGCGCGGGCAGGCCCATGCCGGAGCCAACGGGTTGAACGGCTATTCCGGCCTGGTCCGGTTGATCGAGGCGCAGGGTTATACGGTTGCCCGTTCGCGCAGCCCGGCAACGCTGCACGCTCCGGGCCTGCTGGTGCTGACCCCGCCCCCTTATGCGCAGGCCGAAGCGATCGCCGACATCATCGAAGACCGCGCCTATACGGGGCCGACGCTGGTGATCTTGCCCAAGTGGTGGGCCGTGCCGCCCCCGCCGCAGCTTCCGGCCGGAACCCAAGGCACCTTCCGCCGCGGCTGGGTGGTGCTGAGCGACGCGCTGGCGAGCGGGTGGCCCGCTCAACTGCCCGCGCCCTACACGCTGGAACACGCCCTTGCCGAGGCGCCCAAGGGCGTCCGGCCCGGCTGGCGGGGGATGGGGCTGGCAGGGCGCCTGCCGAGCAGCACCATTGCCCACGCGCAGCCCAAGGGCGCGCATGACCCGTTGTTCACCGATGCCGCGGGCCGTATTCTGGCCTTGCGCATCCGGCCGGATGACGGTGAGCAGCGCGAGCCGGTGATTGTCCTTGCCGAGCCCGACCTTGCCAACAATTACGGCCTCGCCGATCCCGGCCGCGCGGCGGCGGCGGCGGCGCTGATCGAGACGCTGACCGGCGAGGGAGAGATCGACACCGTTACCTTCGACATGACGCTGAACGGCTACGGCGCGTCGGAGAACCTGTTGACGCTGGCTTTCCGCCCGCCTTTCCTGGCCGCAACGCTGAGCCTGCTTGTGGCGTTGCTGATCGTCGGCTGGCGGGCCTTCCGGCGGTTCGGCCCAGCGGCAGTGGCAGCGGGGCCGGAGATCGCCTTTGGCAAGCGCCAGCTGATCCTGAACGGCGCCGGGCTGATCCTGCGCGCGCGGCGCTTTGGTCTGCTGGGCGCCCCCTATGCCGCCCTTGCGGCGCGGCGCATTGCCGACCGGCTGGGACTGGTGCGGGCCGAGCCGCAGGCGATCGACGCCGCGCTCGCCCGCCGCCTGCCGCAGGCGGAACCCTTCACCCACCACGCCGCCCGGATCGAGGCGGCGCGCAAACCTGCCGAGATCCTCGCCGCCGCACAGGGCCTCGACGCGCTGACCGCCCGGCTGTCTCACGGCCCGGCCACCACAGGAACCACGACCCGATGACGATGACCCTCGATACCGTCCGCAGCCTTGCCGATGCCATCCGCGCCGAAATTGCCAAGGCGATCATCGGGCAGGAGGCCATGGTCGATATGCTGCTGGTGGCGTTATTGTCCGAAGGGCATGTGCTGCTGGAAGGTCCGCCGGGCACCGCAAAGACCTTCCTCGCCAATGCCTTTGCGACCGCCTTGGGCCTCGATTTCGGGCGCATCCAGTTTACGCCTGACCTGCTGCCGGGCGATATTCTGGGATCGAACCTGTTCAACTTCCAGACCAGCCAGTTTACCCTGACGCGCGGCCCGGTGTTCTGCGATCTGCTGCTGGCGGACGAGATCAACCGCACCCCGCCCAAAACCCAGGCCGCCCTGCTGGAAGCGATGCAGGAACGGCGCGTGACGCTGGACGGAGAGACCTACTCCCTACCCGCCAGCTTCATGGTGGTTGCAACCCAGAACCCGATCGAGAACCAGGGCGTCTACCCCCTGCCCGAAGCGCAGCTCGACCGCTTCCTGTTCAAGCTGCTGGTGCCTTACCCGGCGGAGGACGAAGAGGCGCGGATCGTGGCAACCTATGGCCAGCGATCGGGGCCGCAAAGGCCGGCCGATCTGGGCGTGGCGGCAGTCACCAACGCTGCCGGGATCGGGGCGGCCTGCGCGGCGCTTTCGCAGGTCACGGTTGCCGAGGAGATCACCCGTTATGTCGTGCGTCTGGTGCGGGCAACGCGCGATCATGGCGAGCTGGTTGTCGGTGCGTCGCCGCGTGCTGCCGTGCTGCTGGCAGGCGCGGCGCGGGCGCGGGCGGCGCTGGAGGGGCGCAGCTATGTGATCCCCGACGACGTCAAGGCGCTGGCCGTGCCGGTGCTGCGCCACCGCCTGACCCTGAGCCCGGCGGCCGAAATCGAGGGGCGCGACATGGAGGCGCTTGTCGCCGAGCTGGTCGAACGCACCGAAGCGCCGCGTTAGCCGATGGCGCGCCCTGCCCTCCCCCGCATCCCGCTGCCGCAGGTGCCCTTCGTCCCGACCGAGCGGGCAGCGTGGATCGCCGCCGCCCTCGCGCCGGTGGCAGTGGTCATCGCCGCACTTGCGCCGCAGGCGTGGGTGATTGCGCCTGTCGCCGGGGCAGTGCTGGCGGCGCTGGTGGTGATTGACGCGGTGCTGGCGGGCAAGGTGACGAGCTGGGGGATCAAAGCTCCGTCCGATACCGAGGTCGGACAGCCTGCCCGGATTTGTGCCCATGCCGTGTTCACCAAACGTATCAGCGGCGAGGCGCAGGCCGCGCTGCAAGCCGACCCGCGTCTCATCGAACATGGTCGCACCGTTATTCGGCTCCTGCGTTCTGGCGAAGCCGGGCTGGGGGAAGGATGGGTGGATGTCTACCCCACGCGGCGCGGATCGGCTCTGCTGGGCATGGCGTGGCTGCGCTGGCCGGGGCCGCTGGGGCTCGGCGCGCGGCAGGTGACGCGGCCTCTCGATCTGCCCGTGCGCATCTGGCCCGATCTTTCGCCGGTGCGCTCGCCCGACTTGCAGACCTTCCTGCGCAATGCCCAGATCGGCCTCATCAACCGCCGCATCCGGGGGGAGGGCACGCAGTTCGAGGCGCTGAGCGAATACCAACCCGGCATGGACCGCCGCCGCATCGACTGGAAGGCGAGCGCGCGCCACACCAAGCTGTTCGCCCGCGAGAACGAAAGCGAGCGCAACAACCAGATCGTCTTCGCCTTCGATTGCGGGCAGGCGATGTGCGAACCCGTGGACGGCCTCCCCCGCATCGACCGCGCGGTTTCGGCCGCACTCACCTGCGCCTACGTGGCGCTGAAGGGCGGGGACAAGGTCGCACTGTTCGGCTTTGCCCGCCGGCCGCAGATCATGACGCCCTTCATCGCCGACGCGCGCGCCTTCCACCGCTTGCAGAGCGCGGCGGCGGGCCTCGATTACGAGGCGGTCGAGCCGAACTTCACCCTCGCCCTTGCCACCCTGACCGACAAGCTGAAGCGCCGCTCGCTGGTGGTGGTGTTCTCCGATTTCACCGATCCCACAGCGGCCGAACTGATGGTCGAAAGCCTCGGGCGGCTGGTGGGCAAGCATCTCGTCCTGTTCGTCACCATGGCCGACAGCGAGGTCGAGGCGCTGATCGCCGCCCCGCCCGGCGATATCGCCACCCTCGCCCGCGCGGTCACTGCCGATAGCCTTGCCCAGCAAAGGAAGCTGGTGCTGACCCGGCTGCGGCGGCTCGGGATCGAAGTGCTCGAAGCGCCGTGGCAGGCGATCGGCCCGCGCCTGATCGACCGCTATCTGGCGATCCGCAGCACCGAGGCCATCGGGTGAGGGGCGCATGAAGGCACCGATCCTCTCCTCATGGTTCGGGCGCGGGGCCGTGGCCGCGCCGCCCGATATCGAAAGCGCGGCGCTGCGGTCCGACCGGTTCCGGCTGGCGCGCGAGGGCGAATGGCGGCGGCTGGAGGCGATCCTGGTCCGCATGGAGAAGGGCGGGTTGAGGCGCATCGCCGATGATGATCTGATCGCGCTGCCCGCGCTCTACCGCACCGCCGCCTCCAGCCTTGCGGTGGCACGCGAAACATCGCTGGATGCGGCGACCCTCGCCTATCTTGAGGCGCTGGTGCAGCGCGCGTGGTTTCAGGTCTACGGGCCCCGGCAGGGCTTCGTGCGCTGGCTGCGGGGGTTCCTGCTGGGCGGATGGAGCCGCGCGGTCAGGGCGCTGTGGCTCGATATCTGCGTGGCGCTGTTCGTGATGGTGGCAGGCGCGGTCACCGGCTGGCTGCTGGTGGCGGCGGACGAGGCGTGGTATTACCGCCTCTTCCCCGCCAGCCCCGGCGACCCGCGCGCGCCGGGGGCCAGCCGCGAGCAATTGCTGGCCTCGCTCGGCGCGGAACAGAACGCGGCGGGTCTTGCCGCCTTTGCCGCGCAGCTGTTCAGCAACAATTCGGCTGTGTGCATCCTTGCCTTTGCGCTGGGCTTTGCCTTCGGCATCCCCTCGCTCTTGCTGCTGGTGCACAACATGGCGCTGCTGGGCGCGCTGCTGTGGCTGTTTGCCGGGCAGGGGCTGGTGGTGGAGCTGGCCGCGTGGCTTTCCGTCCACGGCACCACCGAACTTTTCGGCATCCTGCTGTCGGGCGCGGCGGGATTGCATATCGGGCGGGCGATGGCCTTTCCGGGAACCGCATCGGTGCTGGACGCCGCCGCCGCCGCAGGACGGCGCAGCGCGGTGGTGATGGTCGGCGTGGTGATCATGATGATCGTCGCTGCGCTGCTCGAAGCCTTCCCGCGCCAGCTTGTCCCCGACACCACCGGGCGTTTTGTGATCGGGGGCGGGATGCTGATTGTCTGGCTCGCCTATTTCGTGCTTTACCGTCCATCACCTGATCGCGCCGACACACCGGCGGAGACCGCCCCGTGAGCGCCGCCGCCTCCGCCCGGCGCGGGGCCTTGGCCGATCGGCGCGCCCGCATACTGGTGACGCCGGAAGGGCTCGCCCTGCCGCTCACCCTTGCCACCCGCGCCGCACGCGCCGGGGCGCTGATCCTCGATGTGACCTTCATCGTCACCGGCCTCGTCGGCTTCCACCTGATCCTGCTGTGGATCGCCTTCGGCGTGCTCGACGGCACCGCGTTCGATATCGAGGGGGCTCCGCAGGAAGTCGCCGAGTTTCTGGTGATCGTGCTGGCGCTGTTCGTCTTTGCCGCCTGGTATGGCTATTTCCTGGTGCAGGAGCTGGGGCCTCGGGGGGCGACCTGGGGCAAGCGGATCGTCGGCATCCGCATTGCCGCGCGCGGCACCGCCCGGCTCACGCCCGAAGCGGTGGTTGCGCGCAACCTGCTGCGCGATATCGAGATTTTCTATCCGATCGCGGCGCTGATGGCGCTGTCGTCGCTGGGGAGCAGCGGCGAGGATGTCGGCCCGCTCGCCTGGGTGCTGACCGGGTGGTTCGCGCTGTTCCTGCTGTTCCCCTTCTTCAACCGCGATGGCCTGCGCGCAGGCGACATCGTGGCGGGCACCTGGGTGGTGGAACGGCCCAAGCCCAAGCTCGCCGCGGTGCTCTCTACCCAGGGCGCAGCCGCCGCCGACGGCGCGAGCGACGTGACGGGCGTGCGCTACGCCTTCGGCGAGGCGGAGCTGTCGGTCTATGGCGAAAAGGAGCTGCAAACCCTCGAACGGATGCTGCGCGATGCCCGGCCCGAGGCATTGCAGGCCGTTCACGCCACGATCTGCCGCAAGATCGGCTGGGATCCCGGCGCGGGCGACGAAAGGGCTTTTCTCGAAGCCTTCTATGCGCAATTGCGCGAGCGGCTGGAGGCCGACATGCGCTTCGGCAAACGCAAGGCGGACAAGTTTTCATGACAATCGACAGACGCTTTTTCATCGGGGGATCGCTGGCGCTGGGGGCTTCGGCCTGCATCCCGCCGGATCAGAGCCCGCTGGGGCGGCTGGCGGCCGAGCTGCGCATCATTGAGGCGGCAGGCGACGGCACGCTGGGGGTTGAGCTGTTCAACACCGCCACCGGCGCGTCGGTCGGGATCAATCAGGACCGGCGTTTCGGGCACGCGTCCTCGTTCAAGTTCAGCCTTGCCGCACTGCTGCTTCAGCGCCATGCCGCAGGGCTGATCGACGCCGACCGGCGGGTCACGTGGAGCGAGGCGGACATGCTCAGCTACGCCCCCTTCACCCGCGAGCGGATCGCCACCGGTGCAAGTTTGCGCGAGCTGGCGCGGGCGACGCAGATCACTTCGGACAATCCGGCCGCCAACATCCTGCTGCGCGAACTGGGCGGCCCGGCGGGGCTGACCGCCTTCTGGCGCTCGATCGGGGACGATGTCAGCCGGGTCGACCGTTACGAGCCCGAGATGAACCTCGTCCCCCCGACCGAGTTCCGCGACACCAGCACCCCGGCGGCGATGGCGCGGACGGTGGCAAAGATCGTCTATGGCGATGTCCTGCCCGAGGCCGAACGGGCCGAGCTGAAAGGCTGGATGATCGCCACCGAAACCGGCGTGCGCCGGGTGCGTGCGGGGCTTCCCGAAGGCTGGGTGGCGGGTGACAAGACCGGCACCAGCGGGCTGATCGGCGGCGGCACCTACAATTACATCGACATCGGCTTTGCCGAAGGACCGAAGGGCGAAGGGCCGATCACCTTCGCCTGCTATTTCCGCGCGCGCCAGACCGAGGACGAGATGCTGCCGCGCGGCGAACAGGCGCTGGCGCGGGTGGGCCGGATCATCAAGGAATTCGCCGAGCCCGAGCGCGGCTTGCCGGTGGTGGGGAAGCTCTACTGACCTTCTCCCCTCCCGCTTGCGGGAGGGGTCGGGGGTAGGCCCGTCTGCCAGCGGCCGCGTGCGAGGCCTGCGGCCTCGCCCCACCCCCAGCCCCTCCCTGAAGGGAGGGGAGTTTCTTACTCAATGATCCGGCGTCGCCGACACCTTCGCCTCGCCGCCGAAGATCGCCACCTCGCGCATCCCTGCGCTGGTCGCGCGGCCGCGATACATGCCGGTGGTGTTGAAGCTGAAGATCGCATGGCCCTCAGGCGTGACGAGGATCACCCCGCCATCCCCGCCAAGGCTGGCGACGTCGGCCATCACCGCATCGGCGATATACTGCACCTCCTCGGCCGAAGGGGCGGTGGGCGCTTCGTCGCTCGCTTCCTCGGCCACGGCCTTGTATTCGCTCAAGCCCCGCAGCCGCGCACAGATCTCGTGCGCCGCGCCGACGCGCAGGAAATACTCCCCCCACCCCGTCGCCGAGACCGCACAGGCGCGGTTATCCGCATAGGTTCCTGCGCCGATCACCGGCGCATCGCCCACCCGGCCCCACCGCTTGCCGGTCATCCCGCCGGTCGAGGTGCCCGCGGCAAGGTTGCCCTGCTGGTCGAGCGCCGCCGCGCCCACCGTGCCGAACTTGTGATCAACGTCGAGGCTGGAGAGCTTGTCCGCCTTCATCCGCTCCAGCGCCTCGCGCCGGGCCTCGGTGGCGAAATATTCGGGCGGCGTGACCGCAAAGCCCTGTTCGGCCGCGAAGGCCTCGGCCCCTGCGCCGATAAGGAAGACATGCGGGCTGCCGGTCCGCACCGTGTCAGCGAGCAGGATCGGGTTGCGCACCGTCTTCACCCCCGCAACCGCCCCCGCGCTGCGATCGCGCCCGTCCATGATCGAGGCGTCAAGCTCGTTCGTCCCGTCCCAGGTGAACACCGCGCCCCGGCCGGCGTTGAACAGCGGCGAATCCTCCATGACCACAATCGCCGCCTTGACCGCGTCCATCGCCGCGCCCCCTTCCGCCAGAACCCTGGTCCCGGCATCGAGCGCGGTCTGGAGCGCCGCCTCGTATTGCGCGCGCCGGTCGGGCGTCATCGCCGCCGGATCGAGCGTCCCCGCCCCGCCGTGGATCGCAATCGACCACGAGGGGGCCTCCTCGGCCAGCGCGGGCCGGGTCATCAGGGCGAGTGCGAGCAGCGCGATCAGGTTCTTCATGACAAAGGGTCTAACGCGCGCCGCTTCCGCGCGCTAGGGCTGGCGCCATGATCCTACGTCCTGCCACCCTCGCCGATGCGCCCGCCCTTGCTCGCCTGGGCGCGGAGACTTTCACCGCCGCCTTCGGGCACCTCTACCGCGCCGAAGACCTGGCCGCCTTCATCGCCGCAGTCCACACACCCGAAGCCGTCGCCGCCGAGATCGCCGGGCCGGACTGCACCCACCGGCTTGCCGAACAGGATGGCGCGCTGGTCGCCTTCTGCAAGCTGCGCGCGCCCACCAAGTTCGGCGCCTACACCGATGCACGCAATCCCATCGAGCTGGCGCAGCTCTACGCCCTGCCCGGCCACACCGGCAGCGGGATCGGGGCGCGGCTGATGGACTGGGCGCTCGGCCATGCGCGCGCGGCGGGGCACGATGCAGTGCTGCTTTCGGTCTATGCCGAAAACCACGGCGCGCAACGCTTCTACCACCGCTATGGCTTTGCGCATGTAGCCGACATCACCTTTCAGGTCGGGGAACATCTCGATCCCGAATATCTCTACGCTCTGAAGCTGTGAGGCAGCGGGAGGGGGCATGCGTCCATTCGCCCGGAACCGCTGCGGGCGATGACGGGGCGAAGTTCCCCGCCTGACGCGCCGGTCATTGCCCCGTCACGCTTTGGCGACTATATGTGCAGCCATGTCCAGCATCCGTCCGTGGCGCACGATCGAGCGGCGCAAATCGCGTCAGATCATGGTGGGGAATGTCCCCGTTGGCGGCGACGCGCCGATCACCGTGCAGACCATGACCAACACCCCGACAGAGGACGTGGTCGCCACGCTCGACCAGATCCGCCGCTGCGAGGAAGTGGGTGCGGATATCATCCGCGTGTCCTGCCCGACCGAGGAATCGACCCGCGATTTCAAGAAGATCACCCGCGCGGCCCGTATCCCGATCGTCGCCGACATCCATTTCCACTACAAGCGCGCGCTGGAAGCGGCCGATGCGGGCGCTGCGTGCCTGCGGATCAACCCCGGCAATATCGGCTCCGCCAGCCGCGTGGCCGAAGTGGTGCGCGCCGCCAAGGCCAATGGCTGCGCGATCCGTATCGGGGTGAATGCCGGTAGCCTTGAGAAAGACCTGCTCGAAAAATATGGCGAGCCTTGCCCCGAGGCGCTGATCGAAAGCGCATTGGATCACATCAAGCTGTTGCAGGACCACGATTTTCACGAATACAAGGTGGCGGTGAAGGCCAGCGACGTGTTCCTCGCGGTCGCGGCCTATCATGGCTTGGCCGAAACGGTCGATTGCCCGCTGCACCTCGGCATCACCGAAGCGGGGGGGCTGATCGGCGGCACGGTCAAGTCGAGCATCGGCATCGGCAGCCTGCTGTGGGCCGGGATCGGAGACACGATCCGCGTCAGCCTGTCGGCCGAGCCTGAGGAAGAAATCAAGGTCGGTTACCACATGCTCAAGGCGCTGGGCCTGCGCACCCGCGGCGTCCGCGTGGTGTCTTGCCCGAGCTGTTCGCGGCAGGGGTTCGATGTGATCCGCACCGTGGAAACGCTGGAAAAGCGGCTTGAACACATCAAGACCCCGATGAGCCTCAGCGTGCTCGGCTGCGTCGTCAACGGCCCCGGCGAAGCGCGCGAGACTGACATCGGCCTTACCGGCGGCGGCAATGGCAAGCACATGGTGTATCTCAGCGGCATGAAGGCCCACGCCATCGATGATGAGGCGATGCTCGATCACATCGTCCGGCTGGTCGAGGAAAAGGCCGCCGCCATCGAAGCGGGTGAAGCCACGGCCTTCGATCCCCACGCCGCCCCGCAGGCAGCCGAAGCGGCGGAGTAGCCGCTTGAAGTCGGGTCAGGCTTTCTATACCTTATAGAAAGGAGGCCTTATGGCGCTGAGCATCAAGGACGAAGAGACTGATCGGCTGGTGCGAAAGCTGGCCCAGATCAAGCGCCTGTCATACACGCAGACGATCCGGCTCGCTGTCGCCAATGAATTGACACGCGCCGAAAAGCGTGATCCGGCCAAGCAGGAAGACCTGCGCAAGGCGATCGCCGAAATTCAGGAACGAACTCGCGCCTTGCCTGAACGAATGTCCGCTGCCGAAGTCGATGCCTGGATGTATGACGAAGACGGTCTGCCGCATTGATCGTAGTTGACAGCTCCGCCCTCGTGGCAATTCAGTTGGCCGAGCCCGAAGCCGATCAATTTCTTGGTATGCTGCGATCCACAGATGCTTGCATTGGCGGCCCCACGATGTTCGAATATCATCTTGTGATGGCGCGCCGTTATGGAGACGAGGCGGGCCGCCTCGCGTTCGAACTGATCGACGCGCTGGAAATCGCCGTGGCACCATGGACGATCAATCACGCGCGTGCGGCAGCCGATGCGCACCGGCGATATGGCAAGGGCCGCCATCCTGCGGCTTTAAACTATGGCGATTGCATGGCTTATGCGCTCGCGAGTTTGCATGAAGCGCCTCTGCTCTACAAGGGCGACGACTTTGCCCGCACCGACATTCTGACCGCCACCGCGCTTTAAGCGGCATGATCCCCGCTCTCCTTCTTGCCATCGCGCTCGCCATGGATGCCTTTGCCGTGGCGCTTACACAGGGTGCACGGTTTCGGCCTTCGGCGCGCGGGGCGGTTGCCATTGCGCTGACCTTCGGGGCGTTTCAGGCGCTGATGCCGCTCGCCGGTTGGGGGATCGGGGCGGTTGCGCTTGGTCTGGTCGCGGCGGTCGATCACTGGATTGCCTTCGGGCTGCTCGCTTTCCTCGGCGTAAGGATGCTGGGCGGGCATGTGGGCGAACAGGAAGCGGCGCGCGCGCTGACCGGCAGGGCGCTGCTGGTCGCCGGGATCGCCACCAGCATCGATGCGCTGGCCGCCGGGATCACGCTGCCGACACTCGGGATCGCGCCGCTGCTGGCCGCGGGACTGATCGGGCTTGTCACCTTCGTCATGAGCGGCGTCGGCGTGGTGCTGGGCCGCCGCGCGGGCGACCGTCTCGGCGCATGGGCCGAACGGGCCGGCGGCGTCATCCTGATCGGGCTGGGGTGCAGGATCCTCGCCCAGCACACCGGCTGGCTTTGACCTCGATGCTCCACGTCGTTCACCACGCCGACTATATGGCCCCCCGCCCCGAGCGTGGCAGCTTCCGGTTCGACAAGTATTACCTCGTGATGGAGGAACTGCGCAGCAGCGGCGCCGCGATCACCGAACATGCGCCCGAACCATGCCCGCGCGAATGGCTGGAGGCGGTGCACTGCCCCGACTATGTTGACGAGGTCTTCCGCGCCGAAGTCCCGCCTCACAAAGAACGGCGGATCGGCTTTCCCGTCACCCCCGCGATCACATCCCGCGTGCGCCACACCAGCGGCGGCACCTGGCTTGCCGCGCAGCTCGCCCGCCGCCACGGCTATGCCGCCAACTCGGCCGCCGGGAGCCACCATGCGCTCCACGATACCGGCGCGGGTTACTGCGTGTTCAACGATCTCGCCGTCACCGCCAACCGCCTGATCGCGGAAGGGGACGCCGCCCGGGTGCTGATCGTCGATCTCGATGTGCATCAGGGCGACGGGACCGCCAGCCTCACCGCCGGGCGGGAGGATATCTTCACCCTATCATTCCATGCCGAGAAGAATTTCCCGGCAAGAAAGGCGCGCTCCAGCCGCGACATCGCCTTGCCGGACGGCACCGATGATGACGGGTACATGGCCGCCCTCACCCGCCACCTGCCAGACGTGCTGGACCACTTCGCGCCCGATTTTGTGCTGTATCAGGCGGGCGTCGATCCGCATGTGGACGACAAGCTGGGCCGGCTTGCGCTGACCGATGCCGGATTGGCGGTGCGTGACAGGTTCGTTGTCGCGTCGTGCCGGGGTCGTGGGCTGGTCGTTGCGAGCGCATTGGGCGGCGGTTATGGCGATGATCCGCGCATCGTTGCCGCACGCCATGCCGCCTCGATGCTGGCAATGGCGCAGGAGAACGCCGGTTTCCATCCGCCTTCTTCCACGAATTGACGCAGGAGCGCGATGAACCGTTGCCGCCCTTATTGGGAACCGCCCCGGCGCGGGTTACGTTACGGCATAATGAAGCGTCGGGATCTGTTGACTGGCACACTTGCTGTAGGGACTGCCCTGGCATTCCCTACGCGCACGCTGGCGTCGATCGCGGCCATGCCCGCAGCGGGCACCCCGCGCGACCGTATCCTGTTCGATATCGCCAAGCGCGAATTGCTGCGCGCAGGCAACGCGATCTGGAAGCAGGATATCGTCGGGATCGCCGATTTCGGTCTTCATTCGGCCAAGCCGCGGTTTCACTTCGTCAATCTGGAACGGGGCGAGGTGCAGTCCCACCACGTCAGCCACGGCACGGGATCCGACCCGCAGCATGACGGCTGGCTGAAGCAGTTTTCCAATATCGAAGGCTCCAACGCCACCAGTCGCGGCGCCTATGTGACTTGGGAATGGTACAAAGGGCGGTACGGCACTTCGGTGCGGCTCGGCGGGCTCGACCACACCAACGAAGCGGCACTGCGACGCTATATCGTGATGCACCACGCCGATTATGCCGAGACGTCACATCTGGAGCGATGGGGCCGTCTTGGGCGTTCCAACGGCTGCTTTGCGATGGGGACGGAGCAGTTCCGCGAGGCGCTGATGCACCTGTCGGGCGGGCGATTGCTGTTCGCCGATTCGCTGGGGCTGGAAGAGGACGGCAGTATCCAGCCGCTCCCGGCGCTGGCGATGATCGACCGCTAACCGCTCGATAGCTACGCCGGGCCTTCGATCGGTAGCTATTGCGCGCGGTCGGGCACCCGTCCCGCCTAGCTGTCCCGCAGGTCATCCTCGATCACGATCACCTCGTCATCCACCACATTGCTGCGGTTCCTTACCCGCGGCTTGTCGAGGCTGGCGAGCACCGGGGCGTCGCGGTTATAGATGTCCTTGAAGGTCGCCATCTCGCCGTTGATGTCCGACGCCATGGTGAAATAGGTGATATAGGCAGGCCACTGCTTCTCCAGCATCACCTTGGTATATTTGCCCGATTTCGAAATCGCGACGACGTCTTCCTTGGTGCCACCCTTGCCGAGGATCGCCATGGTGATCGCCAGCTCCAGCGCCCTTTCGGTGCGCACGCAGCCGTGGGATAGCGCACGGAAATCATTGGCGAACAGGTGGCGCGACGGGGTGTCGTGGAAGAAGATCGCGTGGGGATTGGGCATCTCCAGCTTCATCTGCCCCAGCGAATTGCCCGGCCCAGGCTGCTGGACCACGGTGACATAACCGTTCGCGCCCCTGGTCGCGACATAGCCGTTGGCCCGCGCCCAGCCGGGATTGGCCAGCGCCCGCGCGCCCAGCCCCTCGCCCTTGACGATCGACTGCGGCACCGTCCAGGTCGGGTTGAACACCACGCCCTCCACCATCTCGGCAAGCTGCGGCGTCGCGGTGCGCCCCGGCTTGCCGACAATCGTGCGATAGGTGCTGATGATCCGGTTCCTGACCGTCAGCCGCAGCTGGAATTCGGGCACGTTGGTGATGAGGTATTGCGAGCCGAGATCGCGCTGCAACCACCGCCAGCGGTCCATATTGGCGCGGATCAGCTTGCGCCGCGCGGTCTGGCCGTCGGAAGTGGCGGCCAGTTCCGCCTTCAGCCGGGCGTAATCGGGGTGGGCGGGATTGAGCTTTGCCAGCGTCCCCGCGATGTTGCCCGTGCCCAGCGCCTCGGCCAGCAACGCGCCGGTCGGGTAGATATCACGGTCGGGATCGACCACGAACCACTGCTCGCGCGCCTCCATCGGGGTGCGCCCGTCGCGCAAATCCTCGACCAGCCACACGAAGCTCTGCGAGGCAAGTTGGTTCAACTCTTCGGAAGCCCCCGCAGCCAGGGCCACCTTGAGCGGCGCGAGATCGTAATCCCGCGGGTCAAGCCCCTCTGCGCCGATCCCTTCGATCACCGCGACCAGCCGGGCCGCCTGAGCCGCCGTCCAGTTCTGCACCAAGGGGGGAGCGGCGGGCTGAACCACCGGCTCCGATACGGTCGGCGGAAACGCCTCGGCCACCGTCTGACGCTGTGACGGGACGGATGCGGCAGGTGCGGCCTGCTGTGCCAGTGCGGCGCTCGTCACAAGCGCCGCGAGCGCGATGCCGCCTGCCGATCTGCCCGGAAACCTCATTGCAATCCTGCCTTTTCGCCCCGTGCCGCGCGGCGCGCGGCAACTGCTCGTTACGCAGGCTCATACGCCTGGCGCCCCGGCCCTATCAACCATATTGGCTTTCACCTGGATTAATGTTCACAAGCGTGACCTTCACGTGCCACCCGCCTATGGAGCGCGCCATGCCGCGCCCCTCCGACCGCCTCCTGCCGTTTCTTGCTGCGCTGGCGGGCGTGGGGTTCCTGTCGCTGATGGACGCCTTCATGAAGGATGCGGCGCTGATGATCGGGGCCTATACCGCCACCGTGCTGCGGGCGCTGATCGGGGCGGCGATCATTGCACCGATCTGGCTATCGCGCGGGCCTGCCATGCCAAGCCGGGCGGCGTGGAAGCTGCACCTCGAACGCGGCGTCATCTCCGCGTTCATGGCGCTGAGTTTTTTCTTCGCGCTGACCAAGCTGCCGCTGGCCGAGACAATCGCGCTGACCTTCATCGCCCCGCTGATCGCGCTCTATCTTGCACAGGTCTTGCTGGGAGAAACAATCAGCCGCGCCGCGATTGGCGCAAGCCTGCTTGGCCTTGCAGGCACGCTGGTGATCGTCGGCGGGCGCGTGGGCGATGGCGGCTTCGATGAAGGCGCGATGCTGGGGATTGCCGCGCTGTTCGTTTCGGCGCTGCTCTATGCCTATAACTTCATCGTCATCCGGCGGCAGGCGCAGGTCGCCGGGCCGATCGAGATTGCGACCTTTCACAGCGGGATCGGCGCGCTCGTGCTGCTCACGCTTGCGCCGTTCCTGTGGGAAGCCCCGTCGGGCGCGGCGCTCGCCCCGCTGCTGGCGGCAGGCGCGCTGACCGTGGCCGGGTCGCTGGCGATTTCCTGGGCCTACGCCCGGGCCGAGGCGAACGTGCTGGTGCCGACCGAATATTCGGGCTTTGTCTGGGCGACAGGGTTCGGCTGGCTGTTCTTCCGTGAGAGCGTGACCATGCCGACCCTTGCGGGCACGGCGCTGATCGTCACCGGCTGCTGGCTCGCCGCCCGTCCCGCCCGCCCTGCGCCTGCCGCAGCGTAAGCCGAACGCCCCCCTTGACCTCGCGCGCGCGGCGGCGCAGGAGCGCGGGAAAATTCCCATGCCCTTGGTGGATCGGGGGCGGGACAACCAGAAGGATGGACCCCTCTCATGACCGCAATCGGCCAGGATTCGCTCGGCACCCGCCAGATGCTTGACGTTAACGGCAAGCAGTACGCCTATTACTCGCTCGCCAAGGCGGCCGAGCAACTGGGTGATATCTCCAAGCTGCCGATTTCGATGAAGGTGCTGCTCGAAAACCTGCTGCGCTTCGAAGACGGCGGCTTCACCGTCGCGCGCGAGCATATTCAGGCGCTGGTCGACTGGCAGAACAACCCCACCACCGGCGAGGAAATCCAGTACCGCCCGGCGCGCGTGCTGCTCCAGGATTTCACCGGCGTGCCCTGCGTGGTCGACCTTGCCGCGATGCGCGACGCGATCAAGAAGCTGGGCGGCGATACCGCCAAGATCAACCCGCTGGTGCCGGTCAATCTGGTGATCGATCACTCGGTGATGGTCGACGAATTCGGCCACCCCAAGGCGATGGAAGCCAACATGGCGCTGGAATACGAGCGCAATGCCGAACGTTACGACTTCCTCAAGTGGGGCTCCAAGAGCTTCCAGAACTTCACCGCTGTGCCTCCCGGCACCGGCATCTGCCACCAGGTCAACCTTGAGCATCTGGCGCAGGCCGTGTGGTCGTCGGAAGGCCCGGACGGCGTGATGGTCGCCTATCCCGACACCTGCGTCGGCACCGACAGCCACACCACCATGATCAACGGTCTGGGCGTGCTCGGCTGGGGCGTGGGCGGGATCGAGGCCGAGGCCGCGATGCTCGGTCAGCCGGTCTCGATGCTGATCCCCGAAGTGGTCGGCTTCTACCTCGAAGGCGCGATGGCCGAGGGCGTGACCGCAACCGATCTGGTGCTGACCTGCGTGCAGATGCTCCGCAATGTCGGCGTCGTCGGCCGCTTCGTCGAGTTCTACGGGCCTGGTGTGGCCAACCTGACCCTCGCCGACCGCGCCACCATCGCCAACATGGCCCCCGAATACGGCGCGACCTGCGGCTTCTTCGGGATCGACGAGAAGACCCTCGATTATCTGCGCCTCACCGGCCGCAGCGAGGAGAACATCGCGCTCGTCGAAGCCTATGCCAAGGCGCAGGGAATGTGGTTTGACCCCGCCAACGTGCCGGTGTTCACCAAGACCCTGAGCCTCGACATGGCCGCGGTTGTCCCCAGCCTCGCCGGCCCCAAGCGCCCGCAGGACAAGGTGGTGCTGCAGGAGGTCGACGACCTGTTCAACGCCGATCTCTCCAAGGTCTATGGCAAGGCTGCCGCAGCCCGCGTGGGCGTGGAAGGTGCGGCGCACGACATTGGCGATGGCGACGTGGTGATCGCGGCCATTACCAGCTGCACCAACACCTCCAACCCCGATGTGCTGATCGCAGCCGGTCTGGTGGCCAAGAAGGCGAACGAGCGCGGCCTCAAGCCCAAGCCGTGGGTCAAGACCTCGCTCGCCCCCGGATCGCAGGTGGTCACCGACTATCTCGTCAAGTCCGGCCTGCAGGAGCACCTCGACGCGGTCGGTTTCGACCTTGTGGGCTATGGCTGCACCACCTGCATCGGCAATTCCGGCCCGCTCGCCGCGCCCATCAGCGCCGCGATCAACGGCAATGACATTGTTGCTGCCAGCGTGCTCTCGGGCAACCGCAACTTCGAAGGCCGCGTCAGCCCCGATGTGCGCGCCAACTTCCTCGCCTCGCCGCCGCTGGTGGTGGCCTATGCGCTGAAGGGCACCGTCACCGAAGACATCACCACCACCCCGATCGGGCAGGACCAGAACGGCAATGACGTGATGCTCGCCGATCTGTGGCCGACCAACGCCGAGATTGCCGAGAACCGCGCCGCCAACATCGACCGTTCGATGTTCGTCAGCCGCTACGCCAACGTCTACCACGGTGACGAGCACTGGCAGGCGATCACGGTCGAACCTTCGGACACCTATCAGTGGCGCGCCGGTTCCACCTACGTGGCCAACCCGCCCTATTTCGAGGGCATGACCATGACCCCGGCACCGATCATGGACATCGTGGACGCCAAGCCGCTGGCGATCCTCGGCGATTCGGTCACCACCGACCACATCTCGCCCGCCGGTTCGATCAAGGAAGACAGCCCCGGCGGCAAGTTCCTGATGGCCAATCAGGTCGCCAAGAAGGACTTCAACTCCTACGGCTCGCGCCGCGGCCACCACGAGGTGATGATGCGCGGCACCTTCGCCAATATCCGCATCAGGAACGAGATGGTCCCGGGCGTCGAAGGCGGGTTCTCGACCTATGGCGGCGAGACCATGCCGATCTACGACGCGGCGATGCGCCACAAGGACGATGGCACCCCGCTGGTCGTCATTGGCGGCAAGGAATACGGCACTGGCAGTAGCCGCGACTGGGCGGCCAAGGGCACCATCTTGCTGGGCGTGCGCATGGTGATCGTGGAGAGCTTCGAGCGTATCCACCGCTCCAACCTCGTCGGGATGGGCGTGCTGCCCTTGCAGTTCAAGGACAGCGACACCCGCCAGACCCTCGGCCTGTCGGCGACCGATACCTTCTCGATCCGCGGCCTCGCTGGCCTCACCCCCGGCCAAGACGTCACCGTCGAAGTCACCCGCGAAGACGGCTCGCAGTTCAGCTTCACCGCACTATGCCGCATCGATACCGCCAACGAGATGGAATATTACCGCCACGGCGGCATCCTCCACTACGTGCTGCGCAAGCTGGCCGCCTGAGGAGCGGCATGCCGCACCGCCGCGCCATCCCTTGGCCGCTGCCCGCCCTGCCACTCGTACCGGCCTTTCTGGCACTGGCGGCGTGCGGGGCCGGGCATAGTGAGGGCGGCCAGCGGCAGGAGGGGCCTGCATCGCCGTTCGGCTACGAATTCGCCATGCACGAAGGCGAGGCGCGGGAACCTTTCGGAAGCTCTGCCCCGCGCCAATGAAGCACAATCCAAAAGGGGCGGCCCAATGATGGCCGCCCCTTTTGGTTCTACTGTTGCAGGCGCGGTTCAGCCGAGCAGCTTGCGGCGGCCCAGAATGGCGGCGGCGGCAAGGCCGAACAGCACCGTCATCGGCGGAGCGGGCACATCGTGACCACCGGACGACGAGGAGCTGCTGCTGCTGCTGCTCGATGAGGAAGAGGACGAGGAGGAACTTCCGCTCGACGAGCTCGAACCGGAAGACCCGCTGCTGCCCGACGACGACGATCCGCTCGAACTGCTCGACGAAGACGAGGAGGACGAAGACGACGAACTGCTGCTGGTGCTGCTCGTCATGTCGCCCGACGTGCCCCCGCTGGTCGCTCCGCCCGAGGACGAGGAACTGCTGCCCGACGATGACGAGGACGACGAAGACGAGCCCGAGCTGCCGCCCGGCTTTCCGCTGCTCCCGCCCGATGAGGACGAGGAGGACGAAGACGAGCTCGACGAGGAGGACGAAGACGATGACGAGGACGAACCCGAGCTGGTAACCGCCCCGGTCGACGAGGTGACGTTGCCCGAGGAACTCGACACAGCGCCCGTCGAACTCGTCACCGCCCCGGTCGAGGATGTCACCGCCCCGGTGCTGCTGGAAACCTGACCGGTCGAGGTGGAGGTCGACACCTGCCCGGTGCTGCTCGAAACCTGACCGGTCGAGGTTGAAGTCGATACCTGACCCGTGCTGGTCGAAACCTGCCCCGTCGACGTGGAGGTGGACGTCGAAATCTGCCCCGAGGAGGACGTGGTCGAATTGTCGATATCGATATCGATGATGATCCCGCTCGATCCGCTGGTCGAAGTGCCGGTGGTGCCGCTGGTCCCACCCGAGGACGAGGTCGAGGTGGTGGTCGAAACCGACACGTCGCCCGAGGACGACCCGCCGCCACCGAAGAACCCGCCGAAGAACCCGCCGCCGAAGCCAAGGCCGCCGCCAAATCCACCGCCAAAGCCGCCCCAGCCGCCGCCCGGGCCGCCTCCGCCTGAAATCGGCGGCAGCGGCGGAAGCGGCGCAGGCATGTAAGCGACCTGCGCGATCGGCGGACATTCGTTGGGGTCGATATAGGCCTGCACCGCGCCAGCCGGTGCGCTCGCAGCCACCGCTCCCGCGGGCAGCGGCTGGCATTCGACGGTGCGCTCGACAATCCGCCGGCGGCGCTGCTCGGGCAGAGGGATGTCACGTTCGCGCGTCTTGATATAACGCGCGCCGGTGACCGGATCGACCTTGACCAGCTTGCCGTCGATATTGGTCGAATAATCGGGCGCGTCCGTGTTCATCGGCTCGGCAATGCGAACCGCGCCGCCTTGCAACAGTGCCACACCCGCCGCAGCGGCGGAAAGTTTCGCGATGGCCAGTTTGAGCGACATAGACCGAATACCCTGTTTGCCTGAGGCAGCCGCTGCGGCAGCGCCGCACCACCTGCCAAATCCAGCCTTCTTTTGATGGCAGATGCGGGGCAGGGGCAATCGGGTTAACCATGCGAAAGGGCGCAGCAACGCCGATTTTGCCGCAGAATCGCTGGATTCCGGGACCGCTGTCCCGAACTGGCACCGAAAACGGCAGCCCAGTTAGCCGGCTGCGTTAACCATGTCTGCCAAATTCAATCCTCGAACAGTCCGGCTTGCGGCGACGGCGAATCCCGGGGGGGGGTCATCTCCAGATGCGCCCACCCGGCATCGTTGAGCATCCGCCCCCGCGCCGTACGGGCGATGAGGCCGAGCTGGATCAGATAGGGCTCGACCACCTCTTCCACCGTATCGCGCGGCTCGGCGAGGCCTGCCGCGAGGGTCTCGATCCCGACGGGCCCGCCCTTGTAGGTGGTGGCGATCATGGTGAGGTAGCGGCGGTCCATCAGATCAAGGCCGAGCCGGTCGATCTCCAGCCGGGTGAGCGCCTCGTCGGCCACGGCGCGGGTGACGGTGGGGCTCCCCGCGACATCGGCAAAGTCACGCACGCGCCGCAGCAGGCGTCCGGCCACCCGGGGCGTCCCGCGCGAACGGCGGGCGATTTCGTGCGCGCCGTCGGGTGCGATGGCGAGGCCCATCAGCCCCGCCGCGCGGGTGACGACGCGCTCCAGCTCCTCGTGGGTGTAGAAATTAAGGCGCACGGGGATGCCGAAGCGGTCACGCAAAGGCGTGGTCAGCAGGCCCTGCCGGGTCGTCGCGCCGATCAGGGTGAAGGGCGGCAGATCGATGCGCACGGAGCGCGCGCTAGGCCCCTCGCCGATAATGAGATCGAGCGCGCGGTCCTCCATTGCGGGATAGAGCACCTCTTCTACCACGGGCGAGAGGCGGTGGATCTCGTCGATGAACAGCACGTCATGCGGTTCGAGATTGGTCAGCAGCGCGGCCAGGTCTCCCGCCTTGGCGATAACGGGGCCGCTGGTAGCACGGAAGCCGACGCCCAGCTCGCCCGCGATGATCTGCGCGAGCGTGGTCTTGCCGAGGCCGGGGGGCCCGAAGAACAGCGTATGATCCATCGCCTCCCCCCGCGCGCGCGCGGCGGCGATGAAGACGGCAAGGTTCCCCTTGGCCGCCTCCTGCCCGACGAATTCCGCGAGACGGCGGGGGCGCAGGGCTGCGTCCGGGTCGCCGGGTTGGCGGGTTGGGGTGTGGAGGGGGGGGTCGCGGGAATTCATTGAAGAGTCCAGAAATTTGGCGACTTCTCAAGTCCGCGCCTAACGCGTTGAACGAGATTTCTCGATTCGATACCAAGCTGAAAGATTATTGATTCTGCTCTTTCCCACGACACTTCTTTGGGTCCTTGATCGGACTCATCCCGCGCATAATCAAACAAGCTTTCGATGATTGCGTGGATCTGTGCTGCCTGCATAATCCAATCATCAATGTTCATCTCCAACCCGGCTCGCCGACGCTGTTCCCTTTCATCTCGAAGAGTTTCGACGCGAGCCCACAATGTTTGAATCTGACGAATAACCTCAGAGATCGGAACAATAACGTCTCGTTGATCCGTTGACGCGATCACAGCTTGAAGTTCGGCAACGTATTGAGCCGGCACAGCGGGGGGATTGAAGGCACTCGTGAACCCGTTTGCGCGCACATCTGGCCGAACCGCATCAAGTGCCCGCATCATGTCTCGCAAAGGCTCAATTAGCCCACTTAAGGTCAACGGTAACGTGGCGCGAACAGCGTTATGTTGCCTCCGCAATCGCATCTGCTCATGACGCTCACTAACGTCAATCTGCTGACGAATGCCCATCACCGCCCAATAGGCACCGACTAGCGCCAAGACCCCAGCAACTAAGTCCTGCCAGTCATAAAGCCACCTCCCGAATTTCGGGATGGTTGGGGCCGCAGCAAAGATGTGTATCGCGATTAGAAACAGAATAATCGAAGCGATATATATTGGCTGGGGCAACCTCATCACCCCGCCGCCTTCTTCAACGCCACGCGGATCAAGTCGCCCTCGCTCGCGCCGTCACCCAGCTCCTCCAATGCTCGCGCCACGGCTTGCGCCGCCACGGCAGGCTTGAAGCCGAGGTTCTCCAAAGCGCTCGCCGCGTCCGCGCCCTTGCTTCCGGTAGGCACCGCGGAACTCACCGCAAACCCGCCGCTCCCGCCTGGCATCCCGCCCGCCTTGTCTTTCAGCTCGTTGACGATCCGGCCCGCCAGCTTCGGCCCCACGCCTTGCGCGCGCGCCACCATGGCCGCGTCGCCGCGCCCGCAGGCGTCGCGCAGTTCTCCGGTTGAGAGCGCGGAGAGGATCGCCAGCCCCACCTTGCTCCCCACGCCCTGCACGCCCGTCAGCAGGCGGAACCAGTCGCGTTCGGCCTGCTCGGCGAACCCGAGGAGGCGCATGTCATTCTCGCTCACCTGCAACTCGGTGTGGACGGTGCAGCCCTCGCCCACCTCGCCCAGCGATGCCAGCGTGCGGCTCGAACAGTGGACGAGGTAGCCGACCCCGCCCACGTCGACCACCGCCCAGTCCTCGCCGGTCGCATCGAGCCTGCCTGAGAGCTTTGCAATCATGTGGAGCGGTTTGGCGGACAGAACGGGAACAGTCCAGAGGCGAGAACCCAGTTATCGTCATTGCGAGCGGAGCGGAAGCGAAGCTGGCCTTGGCCAACCAATCCATGGGCTGCCCTCGCCCCGAATGCGGCTGATGGACCATGGATTGCCGCGTCGTCTGCGGCTCCTCGCAATGACGACAAGTGGACAATTCAGCCGACTTGCGCAAAAGCACCGCCCATGAGCTGGAACACCTTCGGGCGCGTCTTGCGCTTTACCACCTGGGGAGAGAGCCACGGGCCCGCATTGGGCGCGGTCGTTGACGGGTGCCCGCCGGGGCTGGCGATCTCGGAGGAGTTCATCCAGCCCTTCATGGATGCGAGGAAGCCAGGGACCAGCCGCTTCACCACCCAGCGGCGCGAGGATGACATCGTGCGCATCCTGTCCGGCACGTTCGAGGGCAAGACCACTGGCACCCCGATCAGCCTGATGATCGAGAACACCGATCAGCGGAGCAAGGACTACTCCCAGATCGCCCAGCAGTACCGCCCGGGCCATGCCGACTATGCCTATGACGCCAAATACGGCATCCGCGACTATCGCGGCGGCGGGCGTTCCAGCGCGCGCGAGACAGCGGCACGGGTGGCGGCGGGTGCGGTGGCGCGGCTGGTGATCCCGGAGGTCACCATCACCGCGTATGTCTGCGAGTTGGGCGGCGACCGGATCGACCCGGCGGCCATCGACTACGCCGAAATCGCCAACAACCCGTTCTTCTGTCCCGATCCCGCTGCCGCCAAGCGCTGGGAAGAGAAGGTCGACTCCGCGCGCAAGGCCGGATCATCCCTCGGTGCGATTGTCGAATGTGTCGCGAGCGGCGTCCCCGCAGGCTGGGGCGCGCCGATCTATGCCAAACTCGACAGCGACCTCGCCGCCGCGATGATGAGCATCAACGCGGTCAAGGGCGTCGAAATCGGCGACGGCTTCGAAGCCGCGCGCCTCACCGGCGAAGAGAATGCCGACCGGATGCGCCCGTGCGCTGATGGCTCGCCGGAGTTCCTCGCCAACCACGCAGGCGGAACGGCTGGCGGCATTTCGACCGGACAGCCGGTGGTGTGCCGGGTGGCGTTCAAGCCGACCTCTTCGATCCTCACCCCGGTCGAGTCAATCAACGCGGCGGGCGAGGCGGTGGAAGTCGTCACCAAGGGCCGTCACGATCCATGTGTGGGCATCCGCGGCACGCCTGTGGTGGAGGCGATGATGGCGCTGGTGCTGGCGGATCACAAGCTGCTCCACCGCGCTCAGGTCGCTTGAACGGCAGGGAGCTGCTCGTATCGGCTATAGCCTGGCCTGGTTAGGTGGAGGCTCTAAAGCCCGTCGGCCAGCGCCACCATGCCAACCGCTTGCAGCCCGTTGAGTATTTCGTCCACGGCAATCGTGGCAAGGATGATCCCCATCACCCGGCTGATGACATTCGCCCCGGTCGATCCCAGCACCGATTTCAATCGTGCGGCCGCCAGCAGGAGCCCTAACGTGATTGCCATCACCAACAGCAGCAGGCCCGCTGTCACCGCCTGATCGGTCAGCGTGTTCGACTGGTTATTGGTCAGCACCACGACCGCCAGCATCGCCCCTGGCGAAGCGATCGAGGGCATCGCCAGCGGAAACACCGCCCCGGCAAGCGGATCATGCTCGGCCTCGTTGATTTCGTCCTCGGCTTTGGATTGGCCGAAGATCATGGTCATCGCAAACAGGAACAGCACGACCCCGCCGGCAATCTTGAACGAACCGAAGCGCAAGCCCAGCGCGTCAAGCAGCAATTCGCCCGCGACCAGAAAGAACAACAGCACGCAAGTGGCGACAAGCACTGCCCGCACGGCAAAGGCGCGGTGGTGTTCCGGCGCGACTCTGGCGGTGGCATGATAATAGACCGGCAGGGTGCCGACCGGGTCGACCACCACCAGCAAGGTCACGAATTGCAGGACGAGCGCCGCGATATCCAAGGATGGTCCTCCGCGAGGGATTGATGTCCCTCACCGCAGACCATGGCACACGCTGCGCCCGAACGGAACGCGGCGCGTGCGACTTTACGTGTCGTGCACGCGCCTTGCGCTGTTGGCGCCGAGGATTGCAGTGCGCAGTGCCTGAGCCAGCCTGCCCTCGGCGACCTCCTCGAACACGCGACGCTTGAGAGTGAGGCGCGCAGCATCCGGCGGGCCAAGCTCATCCAAGGCTGATTGAACAATGGCCAGCACCTCCTTGTGCGACAAGGAAAGGCACTGGCCCGGAGGAATTATTGGTGCATTTTCGAAATCATAGGCGAGTTGGCAGGAAATAGGCGAACGGTAATCGGCCATGCTACACCACAGTGACAAGTTAGATAATGCAATCTGATGCAACACCTCTGACACGAACACCCGTTCGCCGCAATTTCATTATACCTAACTTTTGTTAGGTTTCAGGTTTGACTAATTTGCTGTTAACCTAATGTCCTATTTAGTCGGAAGCGCGGGATTTTCATGGGCGGGTGTCCGTGTGGACTGCGACGCGACCACTTTTCGAAACAGGCGAAGGTCGGTCCTATGCGCAGCGATTGAAAATTTCGATTTTCGCAATCGCACAATTGCACTTTGTTGCAGCGCGAAAGCCATTATCTGACCAACGTCCGTTTCGACCTCTCACCAACCATCTGCACAAGGACATAATTTATATGGGTATTATCGGCTCGACCCTACAGCCTTTCACCGCCACCGCTTTCCAAAAGGGCAAGGATTTCTTCACAGTTACCGACGCCGATCTCGCCGGCAAGTGGTCAGTGTTCTTCTTCTACCCGGCCGACTTCACCTTCGTGTGCCCGACCGAACTGGAAGACATGGGCGAAAAGTACTCCACGCTTCAGGCGATGGGCGTTGAAGTCTATGCCGTCAGCACCGACACCCACTTCAGCCACAAAGCGTGGAGCGACACCTCGGAGAAGATCGGCAAGTTGACCTTCCCGTTCCTGGGCGACCAGAACCACGTGCTGTCGAACAACTTCGGCGTGCTGCGTGAAGGCGTGGGCCTTGCCGACCGTGCGACCTTCGTGGTCGATCCGGATGGCGTGATCCAGATCATGGAGATCACCTGCGAGGGCGTGGGCCGCAATGCCAACGAACTGACCCGCAAGATCAAGGCCGCGCAATATGTGCGCGCCAACCCCGGTCAGGTCTGCCCGGCCGCGTGGGAAGAAGGCAGCGACACGCTGGCCCCCTCGCTCGATCTCGTCGGCAAGATCTGACGCATAAGCTTCAGTCAGCGCGGGGCTCTCCCCCTCCCCCCCATGCTTCGCGCTGACTGACAATCCCGAGAGCCATCAAAGAGCCCTCGGGTCGTAGCCGGGACCGGATGTGCCCGCCCTTCTCCCCCTTATCGGGGTGGGCGAGATCCGGTCCCGCGTTGCCTGAACCCACGCCCCTTCCTCGTCATCGCGAGGAGCCGGAGGCGACGCGGCAATCCATGGTCTGACGTTCCCGCCGTTGGAACGGTCGGTCCATGGATTGCCACGTCGCCCCTCGCGGGGCTCCTCGCCATGACGAAGGAATACTACCAATGCTCGACACCGCCATGCTGGCTCAGCTCAAGACCTACCTCGGCAATTTGCGCGAAGGTATCGAACTGGTCGCCTCCCTCGACGACAGCGAGAAGTCGCGCCAGACCCGCACGCTGATCGAGCAGATCGCGGCGCAGCACGATCTGGTGACCGCAAAATTTGACGGCACCGATGATCGCAAGCCCAGCTTCGTCATCCGCCGCGCTTCGGACGCGACCAAGTGGGTGCGCTTTGCCGGTCTGCCGATGGGCCACGAATTCACCTCGCTGGTGCTCGCGCTGCTGTGGGCTGGCGGCCACCCGCCCAAGGTTGACGCCGACCTGATCGAACAGGTGCGCGCACTCGGAGGCGATTACAATTTCGAGATGTTCTTCTCGCTGAGCTGCCACAACTGCCCCGATGTGGTGCAGGCGCTGACGCTGATGGCGCTGGAAAACCCGCGCATTCACGCGACGCTGATCGAGGGCGGCACCTTCCAGGACGAGGTCGAGCGCCGCGACATCATGGCCGTGCCTGCGACCTTCCTCAACGGCGAACCCTTCTACAACGGCAAGATGGAGCTGGCCGAGATCCTGTCAAAGCTCGACAAGAATGCGGGCGCCAAGCAGGCCGAGAAGCTAGCCGCCAAGGCACCCTTCGAAGTGCTGGTCATCGGCGGCGGCCCGGCGGGGGCAGCGGCGGCGGTCTACACCGCGCGTAAGGGATTCAGCACGGGTATCGCGGCCGAACGTTTCGGCGGGCAGTTGATGGACACGCTCGGCATCGAGAACCTCCCCGGCACCCCCTACACCGAAGGGCCGAAGCTGACCGATAGCCTGAAGAAGCACGTCGGCGAATACGAGATCGACCTGATGGACCTTGCCCGCGCGGTGGAATTGAAGCCCGCGAGCGAACTCGGCGGCTATCATGAAGTCGTGATGGCCAACGGCGCTTCCTTGCGCGCCCGTTCGCTGATCCTCTCCACCGGCGCGCGCTGGCGCAACCTCGGCGTGCCGGGAGAGGTGGAGTATCGCAACAAGGGCGTGGCCTATTGCCCGCACTGCGATGGCCCGCTGTTCAAGGGCAAGCGGATCGCGGTGATCGGCGGCGGCAATTCGGGCGTCGAAGCCGCGATCGACCTTGCCGGGATCGTCGGCCATGTGACGCTGATCGAATTCGACGTGAAGCTGCGCGCCGATGAAGTGCTTCAGCGCAAGCTGCGCTCGATGCCCAATGTCGAGATCGTCACGAATGGCCAGACCACCGAAGTGCTCGGTGATGGCACCCGGGTCAACGGCCTCATCGTCAAAGACCGCGCCAGCGGTGACGAACGGAGGATCGCGCTGGAAGGCGTTTTCGTGCAGATCGGCCTCGTGCCCAACACCGAATGGCTGCGCGAAACCGGCCTTGCCCTCAGCAAGTTCGGCGAGATCGTGATCGACCACCATGGCGCAACCAACGTGCCGGGCATCTACGCTGCGGGCGATTGCACCACCGTGCCGCACAAACAGATCGTGGTGGCGATGGGTGAAGGCGCGAAGGCGGGGCTCGGGGCGTTTGACTTCCTGATCCGCAACGAACCGGTCGAGGATGTGGCGCAGGCGGCCTGACGTCCCAGAGCACTTTCTGATCAATCCGGCCCGTCATCGCAGCGAAGCGGGGGCGGCGAGATTACAGGCGCCGCGCGCTCAGAATGTAATTCAGCGACATGTCGTCCGACAGGTGCAGTCCCTTGCCGGGTCGCCATGCGATCCCGCGCCGGGCGGTTACCCTCAGCCCTGCGTCCGCCAGCAGCGCCTCGAATTCATCGGGCGTGATGAAATCCTCCCAGTGGTGGGTGCCCTTGGGGACATAGCCCATCGCCTCCGCCGCCCCGACCAACAGCACGCGTGAGGCCGCCGTGCGGTTGGGGGTGGACATAATCAGCAGGCCATCAGGGGCCAGCCGCGCCGCCACATCGCGCAGGAATGCAGGCTTGTTGGCCACGTGCTCGATCACCTCGACGCAGGTGACCAGATCGAAGGTGCCGATATTGAGCGCCCCGAGCTCGCCCGCCATGTAGCGGATATCAAGGCCAACCGCCTCCGCATGCGCAGCTGCCGCCGCGACATTCTCTGCGGCCGCATCCACCCCCGTCACCGCAGCGCCCAGCCGCGCCAAAGGCTCGCACACCAGCCCTGCCCCGCAGCCGATATCGAGCGCGGACCTGCCCGCCAGGGGCCGCGCTGCCGCCACCGCGCCCGGCCAATGCGCGTCAACGCGCTCGCGGATAAACGCCATCCGCACCGGGTTCACCTGATGCAGGGACGCCATCGGTCCCTTGGGGTTCCACCAATCGCGCGCGAGGCCAGCGAAGAAATCGGCCTCTTCAGGACGGATGGTGACATTCGAGACGTTTGCGTTTCCCATGAACCCACCTTAACAGCGCGCGCGAACACTCACCAGCAGGAGCATTACTCCTTGGCACGTATCGTGATGAAATTCGGCGGCACCTCGATGGCCGGGACGGAGCGCATCCGCCGCGTCGCCAATATCGTGCGTGCGCAGGCGGCACGCGGTGATTCCGTCGCGGTGGTCGTCAGCGCCATGGCGGGCGAGACTGATCGGCTCGTGAACTTCTGCCGCGAGGCCAATCCGCTGTATGATCCGGCGGAATATGACGTGGTGGTCGCCAGCGGCGAGCAAGTCACCAGCGGCCTGCTCGCGCTGACGCTGCAAGCCTTGGGCTGCAAGGCAAGGAGCTGGCTCGGCTGGCAATTGCCGATCCAGACCATCGAAGCCCATGCCAAGGCGCGGATCGACAATATCGACGCCCCCGGCCTGATTGCCGCGATGGAAGCAGGCGAGATTGCGGTCATCCCCGGCTTTCAGGGCGTGTCGGATGATGGCCGCGTCACCACGCTTGGGCGCGGCGGGTCCGACACCTCGGCTGTCGCGGTTGCCGCCGCGATCAAGGCGGACCGCTGCGACATCTACACCGATGTCGACGGCGTCTACACCACCGACCCGCGCATCGTCGCCAAGGCGAAGAAGCAGAAGGCGGTGACCTACGAGGAAATGCTCGAACTCGCCTCGGTGGGCGCCAAGGTGCTCCAGACCCGCTCGGTCGGCCTTGCCATGAAGGAAAAGGTGCGCGTGCAGGTATTGTCGAGCTTCATCGGCGAAGGCGCCCCGCCCGCTGATGATCTGCCGGGGACGATGATCGTCTCCGAGCAGGAAATGGACGAATTGGTGGAGAATGGCCTGATGGAACGCCAGCTTGTAACCGGCATCGCGCATGACAAGAACGAGGCGAAGGTGATTCTCACCCGCGTGCCTGACCGTCCGGGTGCGGTGGCGAACATTTTCGAACCGCTCGCTGCGGCCTCGATCAATGTCGACATGATCATCCAGAACGTCGGCCGCGACAAGGGCGAGACCGACGTGACCTTCACCGTCCCCCAGTCCGATCTCGCCCGCGCGCAGGCGCTGCTGGAAGACCGGCGCGACGCGATCGGCTTCAACCGGATCATCACCGACAGCAAGATCGCCAAGATCTCCGTCGTCGGCGTCGGCATGAAGAGCCACGCGGGGGTCGCCTCCAGCATGTTCCGCGCGCTCTCTGACAGGGGCATCAACATTCAGGCGATCTCCACCAGCGAGATCAAGATCAGCGTAATGATCGACGAAGACGAAACCGAGCTGGCCGTGCGCGTGCTGCACACGGCTTACGGGCTGGATGCGGTTAGCTGAAAAGCAGCCCGGTTCATCGGTATTAACCAATCCCGGTGACGCCGTCTTAACCTTTCTGGCCGGACTGTGCCCGCTCCCGCTTCCGGGGCCGAAAGGGCGCACAATACATGGTCATGAAGGCCTATCTCGATCAGCCAGTCGTTGGCGATGGCAAGCGTGCGGCAACCCGCCGTGCGTTGCGGCTGGATACCAGCGGCGCGGTCGCGGATCGCGGCGAGGCGAACGTCACCATCCACAACATCTCGGCTGCGGGCCTGCTGCTCGAAACCGATCTTGCGCTGATCGAGGGTGAGCGTCTGGCACTCGATCTTCCCGAGGCGGGTGCTGTCGCTGCGGTGGTGGTGTGGCGCAGCGAGCAACTATACGGCTGCGCCTTCGAACAGGCGCTCGGGCCTGCTGCCCTGGCCGCAGCGCAGTTGCAGGGACATGCTCCGCCCGCAGGCGCGCGGCGGGAACCGACCGTTCGCACGCCCACCACTCATGAAGGGCTCGGGACGCGCATCAACCGTCTGCGGCGGGAAGCGGGCTTGACCCTCGCCGAAATCGCCACGACGCTGGGCGTCAGCAAGCCGACGGTATGGGCGTGGGAAAAGGGCAAGGCGCGCCCGCTGCCCGAACGTCTTGACGCGATCGCAGCCGCGCTGGGTGTGGCGCCCGATCTGCTCGCTCCCGGCCCTGAAGCCACAGTCGAAGTCGCAGCTTTGGTGGCCGAATGCCGCCAGCGCATCGCCGAGGCCTGCGGCACCGACACGCGCGCCGTGCGGATCATGATCGAACTGTGATATGATGTGTTTCCGAGGCACGAAACAACCACTCATCGCAATAATCACTCAACTTGACTGACGATTCCGCAAAATATGGTAAACGAAACCTAGCGTTGATTCGTTTTTTAGTCCGTTTGATTCACCTAGCTAACAAGCAATACGTAGTGTCCTGGTAAAAATAGGGGTTTTAAGTTCCAGGAAATCGCTAGTTAGTTAGAAACAGCAAATGGCAACGAACGAATTGGCGCATCCGTAATCGGGATCGCTGGGGCAAAGTCGTCATGGGTGTTGGTTTTGGTGAAGTTGAAGGCCATGTGCTGCATGGCCTGCTTGAGGATGCCTCGGGCGATATCGTGATCAGGCTCGATCGTCAGGGCTTTATCGTCCACGCGTCCGCCAACATCGCCGAACTCGGTTACGATTTCACCGCCGCGTTGTTGCTCCCGCACATCACCGACCTTGCTGAGCGCGACCATGCACGGTTCCTTGCCGAGCATGTCGCTGCCGCGCTCGACGGACCCGGGCGTCAGGGCTGGGCCGAATTTCCGGTTATCGCCTGCGCCGGGCACGATGCCTGCGGCGAGCCCCATTGCCAGCGGTGGTATGCGCTGAGCCTGCGCCCGATGCTCGGGCCGGACGGTGCGCCCGATGGCGCGCTGTGCCTGATGCGATCGGTTCATCATCTGCGCAGCCTGGAGGGCGAACTCCACACCCGCGCGGTCACCGATCCGCTGACCGGCCTTGCCAACCGCCAGGCTTTCTGTGCCAGCCTGCGCCGCCATCTGGCGTGCGGCGGCGGGCAGATGGTCGCGGTGCTTGCGGTCGATTCGATGCGCGCGCTGCTGCTGCGCTACGGTCAGCGCACCGCCGATGAAGTGGTGTGGGGCTTTGCCAAGTTCATCGAAACGATGGCCTTGCCGGGCCATGAGATCGGCCAGCTCGACGGGGAGCGATTTGCGGTGCTGATGCCGGAGATGACCGCCCGCGGGGCACGTGAATGGGCGGAAGATGTCATCGCCACCTTCGCCGGGCTCGCCGCCCCCGCCTCGGCGCGCGCACCGCAACTGACCGCCAGCGCCGGGCTGGCCCGGGTCGAGTGCACCGTGGACTGGACCCTGCGCGAGGCGGAGCTGGGGTTGGTGCTGGCGCGCGCAGGCGGCGGCAGGCAGGTAGCGGTCGCGGGGCACCGGAGGGCGGCGTAGACCACTACTCCGTTCGCCCTGAGCTTGTCGAAGCCCCGTTCTCCTCTTTGCCTGCCCCGGCAAGAAGTGCGGCCCTTCGACAAGCTCAGGGCGAACGGGGTTTTGGGGACCGTCACTTTACTCCCGCGCCCGCCTCGCTAAACCCCCTCCCTCATGAGCCACATTGCCACCATCCTGCTGCTCGGTTCGGGCGAGCTGGGCCGCGAATTCGTCATTGCCGCCAAACGCCTCGGCGCGCGGGTGATCGCCTGTGACAGCTATGACGATGCTCCCGCCATGCAGGTGGCGGACGCGCGCGAGGTGTTCTCCATGCTCGATGGCGCGGCGCTGCGGGCGGCGGCGGAAAGGCACCGCCCGGACCTCATCGTCCCCGAGATTGAGGCGATCCGCACCGAAATGCTGGCCGATCTGGAAGCGGAAGGCTTCACCATCGTGCCGAGCGCCCGCGCGGCGCAACTCACCATGAACCGCGATGCGATCCGCGATCTGGCGGCGGGTGAGCTGGGCCTCGTGACCTCGCAATACGGCTATGCGACAAGTTTCGCCGAGGCCGAGGCGGTGGCCGCGCGGATCGGTTATCCGCTGGTGATGAAGCCGGTCATGTCCTCATCGGGCAAGGGCCAGAGCAAGGTCGATGGGCCTGACGCGCTGGAGGCCGCGTGGGACTATGCCGTCGCCAATATGCGCGGCGACCGGGCGCGGGTGATAGCTGAGCAGTTCATCGCCTTCGATTATGAAATCACCCTGCTGACGATCCGGCATAAGGACGGGATCAGCTTCTGCCCGCCAATCGGCCACCGGCAGGAACACGGCGATTATCGGGAAAGCTGGCAGCCAGCCGCCATGTCGCCCGCCGCGCTGGCAAGCGCGCAGGACATGGCCGCCAAGGTCGTCACCGCGCTGCAAGGGGAAGGGCGCGGCTGGGGGCTGTATGGGGTGGAGTTCTTCGTGCGCGGGGAAGAGGTGATCTTCTCGGAGCTATCCCCCCGCCCGCATGACACCGGGATGGTGACGCTCGCCTCGCAAGACCTCACCGAATTCGATCTCCACGCCCGCGCGATCCTCGGCCTGCCGGTGCCTGCCACCATCGCTGCCCGCCCCGCCGCCTCGGCCGTGATCCTCGCCGACCGCGAGAGTGACGACTTTGCCTTCGAAGGGCTGGCAAACGCACTGGCGCTGGGAGACACCGATGTGCGGATCTTCGGCAAGCCGGTCACCCGCCCCTACCGCCGCATGGGCGTGGCACTGGCCCGGGCCGGTGATGCATCCGCTGCCGTGGATCTGGCGAAGCGGGCGGCGGATGCCGTGCGGATTGTCTATTCCCCGCCAAGCGACTAAGCGCCCCGCCCATGGCAACCTATCCCCACACCGCTGCGCTGATGCAGCGCGGCACACAGTTCCTCGGCTGCGAGACCGCAATCCTGTGCGGCGCGATGAGCTGGGTGAGCGAGCGCAACCTCGTCGCCGCCATCTCCAACGCGGGCGGGTTCGGCGTGATCGCCTGCGGGGCGATGACACCGGAATTGCTCGACCGCGAGATCGCCGCGACCAGGGCGCTCACGCCCGCGCCCTTCGGCGTGAACCTCATCACCATGCACCCGGCGCTGTTCGATCTGATCGACGTGTGCCGCAAGCATGGCGTTACCCACGTGGTGCTGGCAGGCGGCATCCCGCCAAAGGGCAGCGTGGAAGCGATCAAGGCGGGCGATTCCGGCATCAAGGTGATCTGCTTCGCGCCGACGCTGGCGCTGGCGAAAAAGCTGCTGCGCTCAGGCGCGGATGCGCTGGTGATCGAAGGCATGGAGGCAGGCGGGCATATCGGCCCGGTTTCGACCTCGGTGCTGGCGCAGGAAATCCTGCCCGAGCTGGCCGCTGACCACCTGATCTTCGTTGCCGGCGGCATCGGCCGGGGCGAGGCGATTGCCTCCTACCTCGAAATGGGCGCAGCGGGCGTGCAATTGGGCACCCGCTTCGCCTGCGCCACCGAGAGCATCGCTCACCCCGATTTCAAGAAGGCCTTCTTCCGTGCCAGCGCCCGTGAAGCGGTGGCCAGCGTGCAGGTCGATCCGCGCCTGCCGGTGATCCCCGTCCGCGCGCTCAAGAACAAGGGCACCGAAGAATTCACCGCCAAGCAGCGCGAAGTCGCGGCCCTGCTCGATGCAGGCCAAGTCGACATGGGCGAAGCGCAATTGCAGATCGAGCACTTCTGGGCAGGCGCCCTGCGCCGCGCGGTGGTGGACGGCGATGTCGAGAACGGCAGCCTGATGGCCGGGCAGTCGGTCGGCATGGTCACCAGGGAAGAACCCGCCGCCGACATCATCGCCGCGCTGATGGCGCAGGCAGAGGCGGCGCTCTCGAAATAGCATGAGCATGAAAAGCATGGGGCCGCTGATCCTCACCCTCGCCTGCCCCGACCGGCCCGGCATCACCGCACGGGTCACCGGCTTTCTGTATGAACGCGGGTGCAACATCCTCGATGCGCAGCAGTTCAATGATCGGGCAGAAGCAGGCGGCACCGACCGGTTCTTCATGCGGGTCGTGTTCGATCCCGACGGCTCCACGCCCGAGGCTCTGCGCGCCGACTTTGTGGCGCTGGCGGGCGAATTCGGCATGGCGTGGAAGATGGCGCGCGAGGATTGCCCGCGCCGCACCATCATCCTTGTCAGCAAGTTTGATCATTGCCTCGTCGATCTCATCTACCGCTGGCGCACCGGCGAGCTGCGGATTGACCCGGTCGCGATCGTCTCCAACCACCCGCGCGAGGCGGCGATCCGGGTGGATATCGGCGAAATCCCGTTCCACCACATCCCGGTGACGCCGGAAACCAAGCCCGCCGCCGAAGCGCAGTTCCGCGCGCTGGCCGAGCAAACCGACGCCGAGCTCATCGTGCTGGCGCGCTACATGCAGGTCTTTTCGGATGAGCAATCGGCCCATTTCGCAGGGCGCTGCATCAACATCCACCATTCCTTCCTGCCGGGGTTCAAGGGCGCGAGGCCTTACCATCAGGCGCATGTCCGCGGCGTGAAGATCATCGGCGCGACCGCCCATTTCGTCACCGCCGATCTCGATGAAGGGCCGATCATCCATCAGGATGTCGAACGCATCACCCATGCCGACAGCCCCGCCGATCTGGTGCGCAAGGGCCGCGATATCGAACGCCGGGTGCTGGCCGAAGCGGTGCGGCTGTTCGTCGAGGATCGGGTGCTGATGAACGGCGCGCGGACGGTGGTGTTTCGCGGCTAGGCGAGCAGCATCTTCCACGGCGCGGCGGCGGCATCGTCCGCTTCAAGCGGGTTCCAGACCTCGGCCATGCGCGCTCTTGCCTCAGGCTCCGGCATGCCGCCCGCACGGTCGATCACGTAGAAGAACGCCGTCACCCGCCAGTTCATGATGCAATGCACGTGATGCGGGCCGGGATGAGCGGCAAGCGCCTGTTCCAGTGCCGCAACATGCGCAGGCGTCGGCGCATCGAAGGGAACCGGGATGTGGGTGTAGGTGATCCCCTCAGCCGCGCACAGCGCCGCCTCCCCGGCCAGCGCCTCGGGGTGGGTGTCGAGCGCCAGGTTCACCACATGCCGCACACCAATACGCGCAAGCCGCGCCGGGTCCGCGGCCTGTAGCTTTCCCGAAGTGGTGATCCCGTCAGGCCGCCGCTGCCAGTTGCGGATATCGACCGGATCGCCCGGCCTGTGCATCAGGGCGCAAACAACTGGCTGCAATTCGCCAGCATCCCCGCCGAAAGCAGCAGCAGCGCCCCGCATGCCCAGCGCGTAAAGCCCATCGATCCCATATCCCCTCGCCTTGCGACCAGCCTGTTTTGCGCCATCGTGCCGCACCACGCGGCGCTTGTCCATTGTGCGCTTGCAGGCCGGGCACGTGCGGGCCTAAACCCCTGTTTGCGGCGAGGGACTGTCAGGAGCATTTGCAGCAATGTGCGAGGAACACAAGCTGGCCGAATGGGCCAGAACCACGATCAGCCGCCGCCAGTTCGGCGCGCTCACCGGTGCCGCGGCGCTCGCCGCCTGCGCTTCGGGTGAGGGTGAGAGCAACGCACAACCCGCGATCCCCGGCCTCACCGAACGCGGCGTCACCTTCGCCACGCAAGACGGCACGCTCGACGGATTTCTGGTGCGGCCCGAAAACGGCACGCACCCCGCCGTGATCCTGTGGCCCGACATCGCCGGCATCCGCGAAGCCAAGCGCACCATCGCCCGCAAGCTGGCGACGGCGGGCCATGCGGTGCTCGTCGTCAACCCCTATTACCGCGACGTCACCGGCGAACAGTTCGCCGATTTCGCCACCTTCATCGCCGAAGGCGGCTTCCAGAAGGTCGATCCATGGCGGGCCAAGCTCACCGCCGAGGCGATCATGCGCGATGCCGCAGCAATCGTGGACTGGCTCGACCGGCAGGAAGGTGTCGATCAGGCCCACGGGATCGGCACGCAGGGCTATTGCATGGGCGGGCCTTTCACGATCTGGACCGCAGCGGCGGTGCCGGCCCGCGTGAAGGCCGCCGCGAGCTTCCACGGCGGCGGCCTGGTGCGCCCCGATGCGGCGCTGAGCCCGCACAAGGTGCTGGACAAGGTCGATGCCGCGCTGCTGATCGCCGTGGCGCAGGACGACGATGCCCAGGCCCCCGCCGACAAGACAGTCTTTGCTGAGGCCGCCAAGGCCGCCGATGTCGCGGCGATCGTCACCGTCTACCCCGGCGATCACGGCTGGATGGTGCCCGACAGCCCCGCCTACGACGCCACCGCCGCCGGGCGCGGCGAGGCTGACCTCAAGGCGCTGTATGCAGAGGCGCTGGCATAGAGCATTTTGCAACGAAAGGCGGGGGAGAGTGAAGGGCCGCCGACTTTCGTCATCCGGGCGGTGACGAACCATCAAGGGATCGAGCCGATGTGTCCCCGGTAACGCAAGTTGGACGGAATATTCCCTGATCCTTCATCGTCTCCCCGGACTTGATCCGGGGCCGTGATACTTTGCCCGGCGCCACCGAGCACAGAAAGCGGGGTGCCGGGTCAAGCGCGGGAAGGCGAAAAATCCGATCGTACGCTCCGGGATCGATAGCCAAATGTCCGCTTCCGGCGAGGAACACACCAAAGCTGCCGTGCAGGTTTAGGGATCGCCCCCCTTCCCTCTGATGTCTGAAACTGGGTGGATTGCTGCCGCCGGAGAGCCTAGCAAATCGGCTGCCCATTCGCGGTGATTCCCGCGGAGGTGACTGGCTGCACTCGAATAAGGTTAGATTTGCTATCACTGCTCGGTCGGCCCTCCATAAATGAAGTAACGTGGTCAATCGAACCTCCGCAATAGCGGATGAGGAGCGTATCAGGGGTAAGGAGCGACAGCGTCGGCTTAGGTCCGCCAGTCCCTTCGAAAATCAGCGAGCTTTCGCCTTGGACAATATAATAAACCGAGTGTCTGACCCGGGTCAGAGCCGTCGTCCGTTCATCGTCCTCTATGAAAAACGTGCCTTGAAGTTCACCAATTCGAACTTTCTCGATAACGCCGCCGTCACGCTCACAACCTTGCAGAAAAAGTAAAGTCGTGGCGGCCACAAGCTTCCAAACCCTCATTTTTATGCTCCTGATGCGCGCAGTTTGGAGGCTTGGAGGAACTACCGCAATGGGGTCGATGCCTGAATGACAGCAATTTTCCAGCAGCTAGGCAAGGCCGTCATGCCACTTCCGGGATTGCTCCGGGGCTCCGCTCATGACGACTTGTAGGTGGATTCCGGGACGGCGGTTTGAGCTGAGGCCTTGTGCTTTTATCTGCCGTCCCAGGCTCGGCCCAGAGCGACTCAGGAGACCGACCGCTCCGACATTTTTCCCCCGAAACCCAGCGTCCGGGCGGATCACTAGCGATTGGCCGCGTTTCCTACACGCCCTCCGGCCTCTGCGGTCGGCATCGGCTCTTTCACATCGCTGGCAGGGCGGTCGTTGGACCGCTGGGGACCAAACAAGCCCTCTCCCCCCGTGTCCGTCCGCTTTGGGATTGCGTGTTTCCACCAAGGTTTTCGGTGGCAGGCGGGTCCAACTGGAGGGCCTGCCCGGCAAGGTCGGCCTCGCTTGAATGCACACGCGCTGAGCCCCCGGATCAATGCCGGGGCGCCGGGTCAATGCCAGCGCAGGGAGGGAACGCTGCCCCCGCGCTTATCCCTTGTGCGCCTTGGCCCGCTCGTTCGCCGCGCCGAAGCGGCCGTGTTTGCGGTAGCGCAGCATCCACTTGTCGAGGAAGAGGCCCAGCGGCCTGGCCTCGATCCCCATGTCAGCCAGGCCCGGCGCGCCGGGGGCGACCGTGCTCCCGGGCTTGAGCAGCGTCCACTGGTCGCGGCTCATCGGGGTGCCGGGCAGCGCGGCGAAGGTCGCCGAAAGGCCATCGGGCACGGCGAGGAAGGTGCGCTTCCTCCCTTGCGCGGCGGCGATGCGCTGGTGGATTTCCAGCATCGAAAGCTGCTCCGGCCCGCCCAGCTCGTAAGTCTTGCCGCCGTGGCTTTCCGGATGTTCGAGCGCCACTGCCACCGCTTCGGCAACATCGTCGGCATAGACAAGTTGCAGCTTCGCCTGCGGACCGAACACCGGCAGGACCGGCAGCCATTCGATCATCCCGGCGAACAGGTTGATGAAATTGTCGTCCTTGCCGAACACGATCGAAGGGCGCAGGATCGTCGCGCCCGGAAAGGCGGCGCGGACGCGTTCCTCGCCCCGTGCCTTGCCCCGTGCATAGGCGGTGGGCGAGGCGGCATCGGCCCCGATCGCGCTGACGTGAACGAGGCTTGCAACACCGCGCGCGGCGGCCATGCGGGCGATGGTGCCCGGCGCTTCTCCCATCAGCTTGTCGAGATCGCCCGTGAACGCGCCGACGAGATTGACCACATGATCCGCGCCTTCCAGCGCGGCGGCGACATGATCTTCGCGGGTGATGTCGCAGGGCATCAGCTGGAGCTGGCCCAGATTGGCCAGCGGCTTGAGGCTCTGCGCCTTGCCCGGCGCACGGCTGGCAAGCCGCAACCGCGCCCCGCGCGCAAGCAGGCTCTGCGCCACGTAATTGCCGACATAGCCGGTGCCGCCGAAGATCGTGACAAGCTGATCGGAGAGGGGCCGACCGGAGAGGGGAGAGAGGGTGGGCATGGGATGCTCGCTCTGAATGGCTGCCTGATTGTCCGCGCGTGCTTTGCGGCAATGCGCAGGCGCACGCAAGAGGGCGGTGGGCCGCGCGGAGCCGGGTGGCGCCCACCTGCGAACCGTCCCCGCGCCCTCATCCAGCCGCGGTTGTCGCAGCGAGGCCCTCCCGAAACGACGGGACGGCGCAAGGCCACGAAGTTTGGATTGACAGCCCCCCCACCCCCCGCTAATCGCCCGCCCCTACCCAGCCTCCGGCACATATGACCGGAAGCATCCGTGCCCAGATGGCGGAATTGGTAGACGCACCGTCTTCAGGTGGCGGCGCTCGCAAGGGCGTGGAGGTTCGAGTCCTCTTCTGGGCACCAGGTGGGCTTTTGCAGCAGGTTGCGGAAGCCCATTAAACCACGGAAATACAACATCTTATCGAAGGTCGCCGTCCATCCCGGTCCGTCCGGGTTTGGGGGCTTCCGGGGACATTTGGGGGTCAATTTGGGGGTCGCTGAACCCCAGCTTTGAGGGCTCCAAAATCTCCCGCTCGCAGCGAGTCGAGCGTATCCGACCACCACTGCATCATGGCGACGCGCTCGTCCCAGTAAGCCGTGCGGTTGTAGACGGCTCGAACGGCGTTCCCATCCTGGTGGGCCAATGCCCGCTCAATCGCATCGGGGCTCCACAGTCGGCTCTCGTTGAGAAGCGAACTGGCCGTCGAACGGAACCCGTGCGCCGTCATCTTGCCCGCATATCCAAGCCGCTTGAGCGCGCCATTCACGGCATTCTCCGACAGGGGCTTCTTCGGCGTCCAACTCGGGAAGACCCACTCGCTGTAGGTAGAGACGTCCTCCATTGAGCGGATGATCGCAATCGCCTGTCGAGAGAGTGGCACCCGGTGCTCCCTGCGCATCTTCATCTCGCCGGCCGGGATGGTCCACACTCCCTCGCTCAGATCGAGGTCGGCCCATTTCATGGAGCGGATCTCGCCCGGGCGCTGGAAGAGGTGCGCCGACAGCTTGAGCGCGGCGATGGTAGACGCTTGTCGCCACCCGCGACCAGTTCATCGACGTGCTGCTGCGCGAGGCCGGCTGGGCACTAGCCGACGAACGCGACATCGAGTTCCCCGTCCACGGGATGCCCAATGACAAGAGCGACGACGGCAAGGGCGCCGGGTTCGTCGATTACGTCCTCTGGGGCAAGGACGGCAAGCCGCTCGGAATCGTCGAAGCCAAGCGCACCCGCAAGGACGCGCGCATCGGGCAGCAACAGGCAAAGCTCTATGCCGACTGCCTGGAGAAGGAGTTTGGGCAGCGCCCGGTGATCTTCTACTCGAACGGCTACGACCACTGGATCTGGGACGATGTGAGCTACCCCCCGCGGCAGGTGGCAGGGTTCCGCACCCATGACGAACTGGAGCTGATCGTCCAGCGGCGCACCTCACGAAAGCCCTTCGCGACGGTCCCGACCAACCGCGCCATCGCAGGCGGTGGCGGACGCACGTATCAGGAGCGCGCGATCCGCGCAGTTTGCGACCGCTTTGAGGATGTCGCTCACGGCGGTGAGAACCAGCGCAAGGCGTTGCTGGTCATGGCGACGGGTTCGGGCAAGACCCGCGTGGCGATCGCGCTGTCCGATGTGCTGATGAACGCCAATTACGCCAAGCGCGTTCTGTTCCTCGCCGACCGCGTCCCGCTGGTGAAGCAGGCGACCGGGAACTTCCGCAAGTATCTCCCCGGCTGCGCCACGGTGAACATGGTGCTGAACCCTGGTGCGGACGGCCGAGTGTTCGTCTCCACATATCCGACCATGATGAACCTGATAGAGAAGGCACGGCAGGCGGGTGATCAACGGTTCGGGCCTGGGTTCTTCGACCTGGTGATCATCGATGAGGCACACCGCTCGGTCTATCGCAAATACAAGGCGATCTTCGACTGGTTCGACGCGCCGCTGCTCGGCCTCACCGCAACGCCGCGCGGAGAGGTCGATCGCAATACCTACGACTTGTTCGAGTTGGAGTGGGACCCGCTCACAAAGATGGGCGTGCCGACCGACGCCTACGAGCTGAAGCAGGCAGTCACGGACGGGTGGCTGGTCCCTCCCCGTGCGATCGATGTGCCGCTGCGCTTCCCTCGGGACGGCATCCGCTACGACGACCTTTCTGAGGAGGAGAAAGAAGCGTGGGACGCCGCGGACTGGGGGGAGGATGGTCCGCCCGACGGTGTGGATGCGTCCGCCGTCAACGACTGGCTGTTCAACAAGAACACCATCGACCAGATGCTAAAGCAGCTGATGGAAGACGGCCTGAAGGTCGATGGCGGCGATCGGCTGGGCAAGACCATCATCTTCGCCAAGAACCACAAGCACGCCGAGTTCATCGTCGAGCGCTTCAACGCCAACTACCCGGCGCTCAAAGGGAGGTTCTGCCGCCTCATCGACAATCAGGTCCCGTATGCGCACAACCTGATCGACGAGTTCGAGGAGCCCGGCAAGGACCCCCAGATCGCAGTCTCGGTCGATATGCTCGATACTGGCATCGACATACCGGACGTGCTCAATCTTGTATTCTTCAAAATCGTCCGATCAAAGTCGAAGTTCTGGCAGATGATCGGCCGAGGGACACGCCTGCGCCCTGAGATCTTTGTCGATGCCGAGGGGAATGCGACGGACAAGGAGTTCTTCTACGTCTTCGACTATCTCGGCAATCTCGACTATTTCAACGCGCAGATCGATGGTGCCGAGGCGAGTGTCGCCAAACCCCTCGGAGAACGGCTCTTCGCCGCGCGCGTCGATCTGCTCGGCCTGATCCAGCCGGACGGTAAGGGTGACCTGCAATCGCCGACATCGGGGTTCCGTGGACAGGAGGAGAGCCTCTACGAGAGCGTGCGGGGGCAGCTGATCCGCGAGGTGCAAGGCATGTCGCTCGACAACTTCGTGGTTCGTCCCAAGCGACGCCACGTGGAGAAGTTCCAGCAGAAGCCGGCTTGGGATCATCTGAGCGAGGAAGCCATCCGCCGATCAACCCTTCTGCCCCACTGGTGCGCATCTCGCGACCCAGAGCGGGGTAAGTTGCCGTCAGCGCCACCAGCCCGGCATCCGGTTGTGCGGCATCGATCGCGGCAAAGATATTGCGGGTCCATTCCTCGACTATGTCCATGAAGCGCGCTGTGGGTACCAGGTGCACAACCCGGCTATCGGCGGCGCAACGCTGGCTGGAAAGATAGCGGCCCAGCTTCAGGATATTGATGAAGGTTGAAACCCGCCCCGGGCTGGCGAGGTTCAGATCGGCGCAGATTTTCTGAAGACCCGTCACGGTCAAACCGGTGCGCGGGTTGGCTGGATCAGCCGTGGCGTGCAGATAGAGGGCAAACACCAGGATCTGAAAGCGCCAGGTCTCCGTCGCGATCTTGTTGAGGAACATGTTGCCCGTCAGCAGCGGCGCCATCGTTCCTTCATGGCGGCGCACTCCGGCAAGGAACTGCGGAAGGTCGCGGAATTTCGCGATCCGAGCCCATTCTTCAGGTGATGTCCGACTTGCGAACACTGCGTCATATCGTCGAATATCGATCGGGATAGTCATGGATTGTGAAAGGTTTGTCTGCGACCAGTTCCGGGTGATTAATCCTGGAGCGAGCCCATGGCAAGCACGCCCCGGCCACGCGAGCGCGGCCAGGCTGGCATTAACGAATCAAGCCATCGACGGGATGAATGAGCCACTACGGAATTTCCCGTAACGGCGTCGCAGTCAGCAACACGGGACGCGTGCAAATTAGCCATTTTCAACCGACCGCGCTGAAGGAATCTGCTCCATTTTGAGCCATATATTCAGCGATTTTCGATACGCACTCTCGCAACTATCTGATTTTACGTAGTTCCTCTGGTGAACCGTGTTCGCTCCTGCAAAATAGCCACAAGAATGGGCCGAGACTCAGCGGTTAACAGACCGTAACCCCCCGAACGGTAAACAAAAGATGAATCAGTCGGTGACGAAACGGGCGATTTCGCTCGCGGGGTAAACTGTGCCTGCGAACGTCGGCACAAGGGGGGAAGCATGCAACACACGCTGTTTGCATTGGCGAGGGCTGTCTCAGCGCCAGCCGCTGTGATTTCGGGTGCGCTGGCAAGTCTGATCTTCGCTCACCCTGTCAGGGCCGAGACAATAGAGGATGCTCGCAGCCTTAGCCTGCAAGTCACCGGCAGGATCAGCCAGCGGTGCCTGCTTGGGCAGATCAGCGATATTGATCTCGGCGATCTGACCGTGCGCGCGGCGGAGCGCAATGTGAACGTCGCACTTGATTGCAATGTGCCGTTTTCGGTCGCGGTGCGCGCGACCAACGGGGCGATTGCGCACAACAGGCTGCCCGGCGGACAGGGGCCTTATGCGGGCCGCCTTCCCTATGCCATCGGGCTGAGCTTCGCGGTGCGACGGCCTGCTGCTGACATCGTCACGCAAACATTTCAGGGCCACAGCCTGCTGACCGGGCAATCGATATCAAGCCGCGGGGGCATCGCCAGTGACGGCCTGAAGCTGACCCTGGCACTCGGCCAGCCCGGAGGCGAGGCGGGGCTGCTGGCCGGCACTTACACCGAAACAATCGAGATCACCGTGGCTCCGGATTAACCGGGCCAGCGTGAGCATTGGGGGAAACCCTCAAGAAAACAGCCACTCGGGCGCATCCGAACAAGGCTGTGGTTGAACCGCCCGCTTGTGGGCACAGACAGTGGAGAATAGCATGAATACCTTCATCAAAATGATGGCGGCCACCACCGCGCTGGTGGCCCTGGCCGGCACCGCTCAGGCACAAAGCAACGGCCTCGGCAGCGGCACCTTCACGACGAGCGGTAGCGCCGCGGCCAACATCACCGGGACGGCCAACGGCACCACCACCGATACCTTCCTGATCCGTGGCACCGTACCGCTGGACTGCTCGTTCTTCACCGGCGGCCGCAGCACCACCATCAATCTGGGCAACATCGGGATCGTCAATTCGTCCAACGTGGCGGTCGGCAATGCCTTCGACATGGCCGGCCCTGCTGTCGGCCAGGCGCAGACAAGCACCGCTGGCTGCAACTTCAACAACACCGTCACGATCACCAAGACCAACGGTGCCGACGGACTGCTGAACGGTGATTTCTCCGGCTTCGACAGCACCCAGTTCCAGAAGAACCTGCCCTATCAGCTGACCGCCAGCTTCAACGCGACGAATAACACCGAGAGCGGCGCGAACGGCACAGCGCAGCAGCTTGTCGTTGCGCCGAATGCTACCGGCAACAACGCCAACTACGGCGCGTGGCGCTCGCAGTTCACGCTCGATGTTCTGGTGCCGGTGCCTGAGCTGGCGCTGGTCGCCGGTGAGTACGAAGATACCGTCACTGTGACTTTCGCGACCTTCTGATCTTGAAGGGAAACTGAGGAAGGGGGAGAGGGCTGTGCCTTCTCCTCCAGCCTTCTGTGCAATTTTGCTTACCACAGGACTGCGATGATCCAATTTCCCCGCTCTGCTGCCGCCCGCGGTGCTTTGGCGGCGCTTGCCGCTTTGGCCCGGCCGCTGCGCCATCTCGCGTTGGCGGCCCTTGCCGTTTTCGCGGCGTCGGCCGCAGCGATGCGGGTGTCGCCGATGGTGATCGAAATGCAGACGGAAGGTTCTGCCTCAACCGCGCGGATCGAGGTGCAGAACATCAATCCCGGGCGGCTGGCCTTTGAAACACGGGTAACGCGGGCCGATTTCCAGCCCGATGGGACCATCATCGAAGTGCCCGCGGATGAGGATTTTCTGATCTTCCCGCCACAAGGCGTGCTCGCCAATTCGCAGCGGCAGGTGATCCGCCTGCAATGGCTGGGCGGCCCGCTGGAGGCATCGCGCGCCTATTACGTCGCGGTGCGGCAACTGCCGGTCGCGCTGGAGCCCACGGCCGAGGGGCAAGCCAGCGCGCAGGTGCAGGTGCTCTACCGGATGAAGGCGCTGGTGACAGTTGAGCCGCGCGGGGCCAAGTCCAAGGTCGAAATCGTGGGCGCGCGCCCGATCGACTATATCCCCCCCGCCAATCCGGTTGACGGCACGATCGGCCCCGCCCAGCCCGGCGTTGAGGTGACCATGCGCAACACCGGCAATCGCCACGCGATGACAGCGGCGGCGGGCTGGATCGTGGAGGGCACGAATACCAACGGAAAGCCGGTGCGGATCGCATTGTCGCCGTCCGAGCTGAACACCCTGATCGGTACAGGCTATGTCGCTGCAGTCACTGGCGAGCGGACCTTTCGATTTCCGGTCGCAGAGGCGCTGACCGGACAGGTGACCGTGCGGTTCCAGTGACGCAGGCTGGGTTCCGACTGATGCTGTCTGCCGCGCTGGCCGCACCCTTGTGCGCGCTGGGAGCGGCAGAAGCGCGTGCGACTGGCTGGGATCAGGCGGCCGAGCCGGCAGTGGCACCGAAGGTTCAGGAAGAACCGTTGCCGACGCCTGCACCGCCGCCCGCTTCAGTATCAGAACCACTCGTCATTCCCGATGACGCGCAGGGCATCTCGCTGCTGCCCTCCGTCCCCCCCACTTCCGGGGCCGAGCCAGAGGTGCCGCCGGTCGACATCAACCCCTATGACCGCGAAATCGAGCTTACCAGTCCGCTGGTGTTCCGCAGCCGCAGCCTTGGCGATCTGCCGATCCGGCTGACTGCGGATGATCGTTTTCTGATCGATGCGAACAGCTTCGTCGAACTCATCGCGCCGCTGCTGCAAGCCGAGCCGCTCGCCAAGCTGCGCACCGTGCTGACCGGGCGGGATTACATCGCGCCCGATCTGCTCAACGGCACCGGCATTGCGCTGGCCTATGACGCCAGTCTGCTGTCGGTGGTGGTGCTGGAAATCGATCCGCAGAGCCGCGCCATCGAAAGGCTGTTCCTGCCCCCCAGCGCCGAGGACGAAAAGCCTGACATAATCCCGGCCCACTTTTCCGCCTATCTCAACATCAACGCGGTGCAGACCGTGCAGTGGCAGGGTGATAGCCCGGCGCCGCTGATCGCATTGAACGGCGCTGCACGATTGGGGCGCTTCGTATTCGAAGGCGACGGGCAATTCGCTGAAGGTTTCGGCCTGGGCGGCGGGATCGGCGGTAGCGGGGAAGATTACCGGTTCCAGCGCAACTTTGCCCGTCTGGTCTATGACGAACCGGAGCTATACCGCCGCTGGATCGCGGGGGATCTTACCCCCCGCATTCTGGGTCAGCAGGGCTTTGCCCAGATCGGCGGGCTGGGCGTGGTGCGATCGGTGCGGGAGTTCAACGACAACCTGCCCTTCATCCTGCGCAGCGACCGTCAGTTGCAACTTGGCAATGATGCCAGCGTCAGGATCTTGCGCAACGGTGTGCTGTTCCGCGAGCTGAACCTTGAAGCGGGCAGTTACGATCTCAGCACTCTGCCGCTGCTGGCTGGCAGCAACGATGTGCAGATCGAAATCCGCGACGTCGCCGGCCGTGTGCAGCAGGTGGCCTTCCAGTCCTATCTTGATCCGATCGATCTGGTGCCGGGCGATTTCGAATATGCCGCCTATGTCGGGCCGATCAGCCGCACTTTCGGGGTATCGCCGACCTATGATGGGCCGGTGGTGTTTTCGGGATTCTTTCGCAAGGCCTTCCTCGATGCCCCGGCGGTGGGTGTGGGCCTGCAGCTGAGCGAGGATGTGCAGGTCATCAGCGGCCAGACGCAGTTGATCCTCGGCAATGGCAGCCGCGTGATCGTGGACGCATCGGCCAGCCATTCGCGCTTTGTGGGCACGGGCACGGCTGTGATCGCCGGGTTCGACCAGTTCTTCGACCGCGGCGGCCTGATCGACTCGCTCACGCTGCGGGCGAATTACCGATCGCGCAATTATGCGATCCTCGGCGATGAAGCGGCGATCAATTTCTCCCCGCTGACGCTGGATGCGCAATATACCCGTTCGCTCAACCCGCGCATGTTCCTGCTGCTGGGTGCCAACTATGTCAGCTTCCGCGAGCGGCAGGATGCCTATCGCCTTTCGGCACAGCTGAATTACAACATCAACGAACGCTGGAGCGTGCTGGGCGGAGTCGATTATTCGCGGTTCCCCGGCAGTGCCTTCGGCAATGCCAGCGGGTTCGGGGTCAATGTCGCGCTGATCTTCCGCCCCGGCGCCCTCGACCGCGCGGAATTCCGGCACGAAACGCGCCGCAACACCTCCTCGGCAACCTTTATCCACGCCACGCCGCTGGAAATGGACAGCATCGGCTATGGCGCGGTGCTCAACCGTTCGCCCGAGAATGTCGATGTGCAGGGCTTCCTCGATTATGTCGGCAATCGTTTCGACGCTTCGATCATCCAGTCGAGCTTTGCGCGCGATTTCGGCGGACTGGGAGGCAACAACGTCACCAGCGTGCGGGTGGGCACCGCGCTTGCCTATGCCGATGGGTCGTTTGGCGTGGGCCGCCGAATTGTCGACAGCTTCGCGCTGCTGCGCGGCCACCCCACGCTGGAAGACCGCGCGGTGGTGGCGGGGCAATCGATTTCGGACAACCAGTATATCGCCAAAAGCGGCCCGCTGGGCGCGGCGGTGCAGAACCTGCTGCTCTCCTACATCCCGCAATCGGTGCAATATGACGTCGAAGATCCACCGGCAGGCTATGACGTGGGGACCGGGGTTGTGCGGGTGCGCCCGGCCTATCGCAGCGGCTATGCAATCGAAGTGGGCGCGGCCGATTTTGCCTCGGCATTCGGCGTGCTGGCCGAGGCGGACGGCACCCCTGTCGGCCTCGTCGGCGGAAAGGTCACCATGCTCGATCAACCCGACGCGCCGACCGTGCCGTTCTTCACCAATTCAGTCGGGCGTTTTGCCGTCAGCAATCTGCGCCCGGGCACGCCTTACCGGGTGGAATTGTTCGAGACCGGGGGTAGGCTGCGCACCTTCGACTTTACGGTTCCGGCCGACACCACGGGTCTGATCGACTTGAAAACCATCACTCTGGCAGAGCAGAAATGAGAGGCCCCATGCGCTTTCTGACGCGAATGATCGCCGCAATGGTCCTGGGCGCGGGCGCCGCTGTTCCGGTGGCGGCAGAGCAGGCCTGCACGATCCGGGTGGAATCGCTGCAAGGCACGGATTGGCGGATCAAGGGCTTCGATCTGCTGGATCGCAGGCCAGCGCAGGCCCAGTTCATCGTCAATTTCAAGCACGTGTCCGGCCCGGCGTGCGAATTCGTGCCGCAGATTGCGGTGCCCGATCGCTCCCCCGGGCTCAGGGGGCCGGGCAATGATCGCGCGCCCTACACGCTGACTGCAGGCGACAACAGCACCGGGATCAGGGTGACGGGCGCATCGTCGGCACTGCTGCCCGCAGCGCAGGGTGCGGTGATCGCGCTTCAACCGGGCGGCGCCCGCAGCGTCACCTACACGCTGTTCGTGCCGGTCGAAGGGATCAAAGGCGATGGTTCCTACGAACAAGACATCGAGATCAGCGCCCTGCCGGTGGGACGTACCATGGGCGCATTCGGCGTGCTGCTGGCGCGGCTTGGGGTGGAGGTGATGCCCTCGGCCCGGCTCGGGCTGGCAGGGAACTACCGGGTCAGCGGCGGTCAGGCGGTGATCGATCTGGGTGAATTGCAAACCGGCCCGGTCAGCGCGCCGTTGCAGCTGCGGGTGGACAGCACCAGCCGTTACGATCTGACGATCGAATCGCGCAACGGTGGCAAGCTGATGATCCCCGGCACCGATTGGGCGGTGGCGTATGCGCTCAGTGTGGGCGGCATGGCGGTTCCATTGACGGGTGGTTCCCAGACCGTTGAGCCTCCCAGCAGGAAAGGCCTTGCCCGCACCGCATTGCCGATGCAGTTCACGATCACCGGCGATCCCACCCGTCAGCGTGCCGGGACGTATGAGGATGTGTTGACGATCTCGATCACGCCAAGGGTTTAAGCCACCGGTAACCTTGCCATTTTACGCGGTTTCAACGGCCGCGCGTTAATTGCTGTGTCATCCCGCCCCCTATTGGCCGAGGTGACATATGAAAATGCGCGTGTTTGGACTACTCGCCGCGCTGCCCGCCCTCGCCGGGGCGACCAGCGCAGATGCCGCCTCGGGCGCCTTCACTATCCGGGCAACGGTTCCGCTGCACTGCAAGGCCCGGTTGGACCGCGTCCCTGTGCTTGCCAGCACGCCAGGCACCGTGGAGCTGGGTCAGCTGTCCGAATATTGCAACGCTCCGCGCGGCTACCAGCTGGTGGTGCGATATGGTGTCGGCACACTGGAAGGCACAACGATCCGCGTCGGCGAAGACACGGTTGTGCTCAACGGATCAGGCCTCGCCATGCTAAGCGAATCGCGCGGGCCCCGTATTCGTTCGCGCGCGATCAGCGTGACCCCGGGTGACAGCGGGTTGCAAACCGATCGGCTCGAAGTGCTGATGATCCCTTCCGCCTGATACCGCACCCTTTTGTTTCGACCGACGCAGGCGGGGATCAATAGGTCACCGTGATGATAATGCTGTCGGCGTAGTTTCCCGGTCGCACGCGCTGGCCGGGGGGTATGCGAGCAAACACCAGCACGGCCTGACGGAAGATCAGCAAACCATTGAGCGGTGCGGTGATGGTCCGCGTGCCGCCTGCGCCGTTACCGAACACCAGCGTGCGCGCCGGATCGACGAACAGATTATAGTTGAGCCGGTCAGGCCCGCGCAGCATGCCGCGGGCCGCAGCATTGCCTGACGAGCCCGGACTGGCGGACACCTCGATCGCTCCAAGCAAGGCGATGACACCGGTGCAATCAACCGTGACATTCCCGACGGTGTCCGATGGTGTCGATGTGTTGGCATCATAGGCGCCAAAACTGATTCCGGATGTCGATGCCGAACATGAACACAAGGTGCAGGCCTGCGCCGCGCTGGGCAAAGCCGCGCACAGCGCCGGGAGAGCCAGTGCCAAGGCCCGTCGCGGGTAGAGCGGGCGAAAGAGGTTTGCCATTATCTCTCCTGACGCGGCACCGCTGCGCAAAGTGTTGGTGCGCTTGGAATATCGGCGGCTTTAGCAGCAGTGTCCGGCAGTTTTGCATCACAGGCATAGTCGATTCCCCTTATCCGCACCTGATCCCCGGCGGGCAGTTCCGGGAAAAACACGAGGCCGTCAAAACCGCTGCGTCCCACCAGTCGCGATCCGGCGAACACATCCAGCCCCGGAGGGATCGGGACACCATGCTCGTCAACGAAAGCGAGGGTGGCAGCCGTGCCGTCGGCCCCGCCAAACCGCACCCTTGCCGCCTGCCGATAGCCGGGCACCACGACCTGTTCGGGCGCGGGAACGTCGGCTGTGATCGGCAGCGATGCCAGATCGATTGCGACGCGATTTTCGGCATAGGGTTGCAGGCCGGTGAGGATCGCTGGTCGTCCGCGCCCTCCCTTCACCACCACCGGACGGTTTTCCATGTAAAGCGTCACCGGAGCCTCGCTTTCCAGCTCCACCAGAGCAAAGCCGGTTTCGATGCGCGGCGTGGCAGCTATCTTGCCCGCAACCGCGACCAGTGCGCCGCGCGCGCTAATCCTGATACCCTCGCCCGCCGCGTTCCTGTCACCCGCCACCTCAAGATCACCGGCGACAGTGCGCAGAACGGCGTTCGCGGCGAAAATCGGACCGCCGCTTGCGGCGTCGCGCCCGGCCGCGACCCGAAATCCCACCCCCTGATCGTTTGGCGGCACCCGCCCGGCGGTAGCAAGCCATCGGCCGTCATCAATCCGCAAGCTGGCATTGCTGCGCCGGCCCAGCGGAATGCTGATCGCGCCGAATGCATTGTGATCCCGGCCATGCCCCGTATCCTGCTGCCGCACGCCGATGTTGTAGAAAAGGCGCCCCAGCGTTCCTGAGACACTGGCACTGGTGGTGCGAAAGCGCGTGCCATCCGATGTGCGGGCGTCGATGTGCCCCAGGGTGACATCGCCCAGCGTGCCCAGCGATAGCGTCCCTGCCAGCGCCAGCTCGGTGCGTGGCAGGTGGCTGCGCACGCCGGCCGGCAACGGATTGCCCACCTGCACGAACCGGCCATTGTCCCGCTGATAGCTCACCGAAAAGGAATGGGTGCGGGCAATGCGCTGGAACTGCGCGCGCGCAAAGGTGCCGCGCCCGGCCGCGCTGTCCGACACGGCGGCAGACAGGCTGAATTCACCCACCGGTTCAAGCACCCAGCCCACCCCGGCACCGGCCATCTGCGAAGCCGAGCTGGCCTCCATCCGCCCGGAGAGGGTGAATGTGTCAGCCAACCCGTGCCGCCCGAACGCTGCCACAAAGGGATCGCCGTAGTTGAAGCTGCGCACGCCATAATTTTGGCGCAGGAACCCGGTTTCGACCGAAAATTCGCTCAGGCCCGGTCGCAGCAGACGCGGGCTGGTGTAGAAATCGCGGGTGATCTGGCGTGTGATACCCGACCCATCGGTAACCATCATCGTCACCTCTCCCGCGCCGGAGAAGACCGGCTGATAATCGATCAGGAAATTGCCGGGCTGCACCTGAAGAGACTGCTGACTACCCACTGAAAGCAGATCGACCGTTGAGGGTTCTGTCGCTGCACCTGACAGGACCGGAAGCGGAAAGTTGATGGTCTGGGGTTGAAGTGAGAAATCGGTCCCGATGCGGATTCCGGCAAAGCGCGTCGGCAGGTTCCAGTCTGCGCCGCGGGTGAAAGTATCGCCCACCACGATCCGGACACGGCTGCCCAGCAAGTCGCGCTGGAAGGCGGTATCAAGCCGCACCACGGGGCGGGACTGGTTTTGCACCAGCACGGTGCTGCCCAGCACACCCCAGATGCCCGAAACCCCGCCATCGACAAAGGCCGATACCGTATCGCGCCCGTTCCAGCGCAGGTAGTTGATATCGTAGCTGGCAAAGGCAGCCGGTACGATTTCGTCAAGCTGCAAGACCGGGCTTCGCCGCCTGATCCGGCCCACTGGAAACAAGGCCGGACTGACAGTGAGGATCAGCGACGTGCCGTTATCGCTGAGGTGCGCAGACAGCCCGTCAACCGCCGAGGCCAGGATGTATTGCTCACCTGCGATGATCCGCTGCGACAGTGCGCCGGGGGGCAGTTCGATGACCCGGGCAAGGTCGCTGCGGCGCAGCAGCAGAAGGTCGCCCGATCCCGCCACCATCACCGGATCAGCCGCGGCGCTGCCATTGAACAGCAGGCCTACCGGGCGGGGCGGTTCGTAGTCGTCTGCCAAGGTGCCCTCGGGGGCTCCTTCGTGCAGTTCCGGCTCTGCGGGCGGCGCGCTTTCACTATTCGCCCGGGCATTGTCGGCGATAGCGGCCAGCGTCATCAGCATGGCGCAGGTGCTTGGCGATGGACCCTGTGCCATCGTGTGCGCCCGTCACCGGCTGGCCGCCGATCGCTGTTCCAACGTGCTGACCGAGCCATCGCCGAGTGTCGCCTCGACACGGATAACCGGATCGCCAGTCGGTCCGCAAGGCCCAAGCGCGCGGCTGGCACCGGCGAGCAGATAGAACCCTTGATGAGCGCGCTCTGCATCAGAACCTGCCGTGCGAAGCTGCACTGATGCCAGCCTGGCATGAGCTGCGCCGACATTCGTCAACGCGATGCAACCGTCGTCCCGTCTCGACCACATGATCTGCGGCCGGGCCTGCGGCTGGGAGCGGAAAACCGGGATGCTGATCTGCAATAACGTCTGGAGAACGCCAGCATCGCGGGCGGTCGATGGCAGTTCGTTCACCAGAATGCGGAATGTCTCTTCCGGTACGCTGACGTCAGCCGGGACACTGCAACGCACCACTTGTCGCTGCCCGGGAGCCAGCGTCACGATCGAGGGGTTGATGATGAGTTGCGGCGCCGGATCAAGCATGTCCTCGCCCTCAGCCCCCTGCCGCCAGCGATAGCCGCGCAGTTGGACGCTGACGTTGTCCGGCGCATCATTCCTGACGGTGATCGAACAGAACTCCCGGCCGGGCGCGATATCCACTCTCACCGGCATGACCGTCAGCGCACCGGCGTGCGCAGCCGACAACGGCACCACGGCCGCGCCGGCAGCAGCGCATAGCGCGGCGATGCCCACCATCGGGCGCCAAGCGGGGCTGAACAATGCCGCCGGCATCAGTAGGTCACGCTGACGGTAACGACATCGCGGTATTCGCCCGGCGGCACATTCTGCTGGGGCGCAACCCGGCCGAATACCGGAATGATCGCAGGCGTTGCGGTTGATGTTTGCGCTGGCAGAGCATCAAGACCGGGCGTTGCGCCGAAATTGTTGAGCCGTGCTGCATCCGAAAACAACTGATAACGCAAAATGTCGACGCCGTTGGCCATACGGCGATCGGTGATCGTTGCTCCTAGTGTCGTGCCTTGATCAAGGGCTACGGTGAAGATCGTTCCAGGCGTGCACGCGACGACGATGTTGGCGGTGGCATCAGTCGGGTCTATTGCGGTCGGATCGTAACTGCCGAAGGCCAGATCACTGGTCGTCACCGCGCAGGCTTCGACGACGGTTGCTGTTACGTCCATGACGCTTTGCACCGTCTGAGCCTGCGCGCTCGAAGCTGCAACAGCGCACACGGCTCCGACACAACTAACTGAAATGACTCGCATATCATCACTCCGCTACAAGCGGCATTGTAACCCCAGACGAGGGAAGCGATGGTTAAGCGAGGCTAGGGGTAGTTCCCAGGGGCGATCAATACCGGATTCGCCCCGCAATCAGCCCTTCGCAGCGTACAGCGCCAGCGGGCACCCCGGCACAGCTGGGCCGGCCAATCTCTGTGCGTCGAAGCGATGCGGTGCCGGGTCCATAATCAGGACGTATTCGACGTTCCAGCTCTGCAAAAACGCCCGTGCGCCGTCGGCCCCCAGCCGGCCCTGGGCGATGTTGCGCGGCTCCATCATCGCGGCGATCCCGGCTATGGCTCCCGCGCGGGCTGCAAAAGCATCATCGCCCAGCACCAGCACTCTGGCCCCGCTGCGCTCACCAAGGCAGCGGCGCAGTGCGGTGACATCTGCGGGGGCATCGAAGCGGGCGGCGGCAAGGGTGCCGGTCTCACCCGCGCGCACGGCCGCAGCCAGCTGCCATAGCGATGCGGCCAGCACCGGTGCAGCAATGCCAAGGAACAGCAGGCGCGCATAGACCGTGCGCTGGTGCGGGCTCGCCCCGCACGCCGCCGCTGCGCACAACGCCGCCAGCGCCGCCGCCCAGACAATCGCAGTGAAGTAGCGCGGCTCGGCATAGCCGGTGACGATCTGAGGCAGGGTCAGCGCCGCCATCCCCGCCGCAAACAGGGCAAGAAGGCGCAGCTGCGCTTCGGGCAGCTCGGCGCGGCGGGCCGCCGGGCGGCGCGCGGCAAGGCCATGGAGTGCGGCCCAAAGCCCCAGCACGCCCACCAGCAGCACGCCGAGCGGGCTTGCCGCCAGCGATGCGGCGGTGTGGAGATAACGCCCAAGACTGCCAAGCACCCGCCACGCCCAGGCGGCAGGATCATCGGCAAGGGTGGGCCGCGCGCTCGGCCACCAGTCGGTGACGAAGGCGGCCGGATCGAGCGACAGAGCGGTCCCCGCGTTGTCGGTGGCAAAGGGCGTGCCGTGAACGGCGAGCGAGAAGACCACCCACGGCGACACGGCAATCGCGGCGGCGGCAAGCGCGGCCAGCACCGGCACCGCGCGGCGGGTCAGCCAGCCGATCAACCCTGCCACCAGCAGCGGCAGCAGCAGCGCGTCGAAGCGGTTGAGGATCGCAGCGCCAGCCAGAAGGCCGATCAGGGCCGCGCGGGCTGTGCTGATCCGCCGGGGTGCCAACAGCCCGATCAGCACCAGCGCATAAAGCGCCAGTTGCAGCGGGATGGTGCGCCCCGCCGCCAGTTCATCGACCAGCATCTTCGGCGCGGCCAGCACCAGCAGCGCCGCCGCAAGGCCGACCCACGCCGCCCCTGTAACCCGCCGCCCGATCCACTCGGACGCCGCAGCGAACGCGAGGAAAGCGGCGAAGGCCAAGTAAAGCCCCGACCGCGCAGCGCTGCCTGTCACGGCGTCGAGGCAAGCGATCAGCACCGGGGTCAGCGGGGGGAAGGCGCTGGAATACTCCGCAAGGCTAGAATAGCTGCGGAAGTGGGTGAAACGGTAGAAATCACCGCCGAACACAGTCCGCGACAGTTCGTAAAGCGCCCAGGAATCAGGCGAATAGCGCGGCGCGGCAACAAGGCTGAGGAACAACGGCAGGACGATCAGCAGCGCCACCAGCACCGCCCAGCCAAGGCCGGGGCGACGCAAAGGAGCGTCGGCAGGCGTATGCCCCCCGGTCGCGGCGAACACCGTCTCTCCCAGCAGCGCCAGCTTGGAGGCGAAGCCGCCGATCTTGGTTGGCACCTTGCCATCATCGGGATAGCGCCGCTCGACCGGCACGTGTTCGACCTTCAGCCCCAGCTGCCCGGCGCGAACTGTCAGGTAAAACAACAGGCTGTAAACCGAGAATTCCTCGCGGAAGGGGCGGACCTCCGGGTGGGTCAGATAGACGGCGGAATAGGCGCGAAAGCCATTGGTGGTGTCGGTGAACCAGTGCCGCCCGGCAAGGCTCAGCAGCGGGGCGTGGATCAGGCGGTTGGCGATGGTCCGCTCCAGCGGCGTGTTTTCGGCCATCCCGCCGGGCAGATAACGCGACCCCTGAACATAGTCCGCGCCCGCCTCAAGCCGGTCGACCATGGCCTGAACCGCCTCGACCCCGTCCTTGCCGTTGCCGTCGATAGTGACAATCCCGGCATAGCCTTCCCGCAAGGCGAAGGCATAGGCGATGCGCAGCTGGGCGCTGAGCTTGCCCGGGCCGGTCTTGGTCAGCACCGCCCGCACGCCCGCCCCTGCAACGAATTCGGGATCGAGCGAGCCGTCGGTCGATCCGCCATCGGCAACGATCACGTCGACCGGCAGGCCCGCCGCCTGAATGCGGAGCAACTGCCCGCGGATGCGCTCGCCCTCGTTGATGACCGGGATGACCAGCGCATGCTTATGGCGGCGCGGGGCGTAGCGCGCGGTCTCGTGCGCGGGCACCTGCCAGTCGGCGTTGCCGAGAGGTTGGGGGACGGTGTGGGTCATGCGGCCTGGCCCCGCGCGGAGCCTCCCTCAAAGACGAACAGCTTGCTCAAGGTGAAATTCACGAGGAACGACACCCCCGCCCCGGCGATCAGCACCAGCAGCGCAAGGCTTGGCCCGGCGAGCCCCGCAAGCGCCGCCACTGCCGCCAGCCGTGCCAGCAGGGTGACGAGCGCCACCGCCCCGTAACGCGCAGCCCGGCCGAGCGAGAGGCGGCGCGGGCCGGTGCGGAAGGTCCAGGTCTGGTGGATCGCGTAGTTGGCTGCGGCAGCCAGTGCAAAACCGCTTGCCGCCGCCAGCCACAGCGGCCAGCCCAGCGCGGCGTGCAGGGCATAAGCGACGGCGATATCGAGCACGACGCCCGCCACCGTCACCACGAAAAACCGCAGAAACTCCCTCATCGCGCAGCCTCCGCGAGATAGCGGGCGATGCCTTCGGAAAGGCGCGGGAGGGCGGCGAGATCGGGCGCAGGGCGCAGGTCGGCAGTGCAATCCGCGCGGCCGATCGCTGACCCGTCGAGCACCGCCAACCGCAGCCGGGTCACCGCGCCCGGCGCGACCGGGGCGGCGAGGGTCAGAACCGGCGCGTTGGCGATGCCGTAGCGCGGGAAATCGCCCCAGCGTTGCTCCTCGGTCCGGCGGATGGTGTCGGGCGAGGACTCGCTGACGGTCAGCAGCGCCGTTCGCCCCATAGCGAATCCCGCGCGCCGGAGCGTGACCGTGGCGAGGCCCGGTCGGTCCACCGTAACGCTCACCATGAGCGCCGAGGGGCCTTGCGCCGCAACGGTGCAGGCGGCGCTTGCGGGCGCGATGTCGGCTTCGGCCTTGCGCGCCCACAGGACATGCTGATCGGTCCGCGCAATCGGGGCGTAATTCGCGTGGAGAGCGCGGAAAAACGGCCATCCGGCGCGGCTGATCCACCCCTCCCACCCGCTGTAATCAGGTGCGATGGTGGTGACGGCGGCGACCGCGCGGCGCTCGACCAGGCCGGTAAAGCGCGCGCGGTTTTCCGGCCCCAGCGCGTGAATCAGCGATCCCACCGATGTCGGGCTGCGGACCCCTGCGGCAATATCGAGCGGCGAGGTGTAGACCGACAGCAGGCGGCGGTCGGCGGGCACGCCTTCGGCCTGCCAATGCGCAGCCAGCCGCGCCATCGCCGCCAGCTCCTTAGCAAAGGCGGGGGTCACATGGAAGCCGAGCGCGGGGCTGTAGACCGTCCGGTCGGTGCTCGCGGCAAGGCTCGCCAGTCGCGCGGCATCAGGGGCTAGGATCAGGAGCCCGGCCCCGCTCGCCGCCAGCAGCGTTGCGCGCGGGGTCATCCGGTGCAGCAGCGGGCGCACCAGCGGCAGCCAGCGGCGCTGAAAAAGTATGAACGGAGCGCAAATCCCGAGGAAGAATGTCACGCCGCCATACTCAGGGCCGATATGCCCGCCCAGTTGTGGGACCAGCGCCGTGCCCACAAGGCTCGCGCCAAGGAACACGAAACCCGCCCCGCGCACCGGGCTGCCCCGCCCGCCGAGGCGCTGCAAGAAGGCGACCGCGACACAGATCGCCAGCACGACCAGCGTGAGCGTGCTGAGAGGATCGCCGCCGGTCACAAGGTTCGGCAGGTCCGCCGGGCCGAAGATCCGGCTCTCGCGCCCCCAGGGTCCGAAGAACCAGCCCTGATCACCCGCAACATCGCGGAAATTGTATATGAACCAAGGGTTTGGCGCACCATGAGTGACCGCCAGCAGGATCGCCCCCGCCGCCAGAACCATGCCAGCGGCATAGCCCGCCAGCATCGCCGCCAGTCGGCTCCACCGCGGCGCCAGCCCCGCCACCAGCCCCAGCGCCAGCGCCAGCACCAGCGGGATGCCCGCATCGTTCGACCACAGCAGCCCTGCCCCCGCCGCCAGTCCAAGCAACGACCCGCACACGAATGCGCAACGACCCCGCAACGCGCCGCGCACAGCCCACACAAACACCGGCAGCACGAAAAACGGCAGGAACCCGCGCAGCGGCCTCAGCGAAACGCCCGGATCGAAGCTCACCGGCCACGGCTGTCCTACCGCTTGAGCCCCCAGCCGGCCCACCGTGTAGAGCCCGCAAAGCAGCACCGCCGCCACCACCCAGCGCCGCCGGGCAGGCAGCCCGCGCAGCAGCCATGCAATCGCCGCCGCTGATGCGAAGGCTCCCGCCACCACCATGACGCTTGCCGCCAGGGTCGACGCGTAAAGCGTCTGCCCGAACGCCGCATAGGCGGGCAGCAGCGACACGATCATGGTGATCCCGAGGTAGGACTGGAACGCCGTCCCCAACTGCCGCCCCTCGGCAAAGCCATCGAGCGCGAACCACGTCTGCAACGCCCCGTCGATGGAGTTCAGCCCATGATCATATTGCAGCGCCGCACCGCGCAGGGCGATCAGCGCCGCCGCCAGCAGCGCCAGCCACAGCCAGCCGCCGCGCCTGCGCGCCATCGCCGTATCAGGCATATTCCCGCTCGAACACGAAACCGCCATGCGCCAGCGCCAGTTCGGGTGCGGTGTCCTTCACCGCTTCGAACAGGTCGTAGATATTGTCGATCTTGCCGCCCAGCACCGACATCACCCGGCTGGCCGCCGGTTTGCGGTGATAGAGGATCGGCCGGCCATCGTCCCCCTCGTTCTTGATGAGCACGGTCTTCACTTCATAGATCGAGCGGCGGTAGTCCGCCCCCGCCAGACACGGCAGATACCGCATCGCATCGCGCTGCATAAAGGCGAACCGGCTTTCGGGCGAGAGGCCCGCGAAATGGGCGTAGGGATCGCGCAGCCCCGGCGCATCGGTCCAGCTTTCGTGCGGGGTGTAGCGCACGTGGGTGAGCGAATGCAGCCGCTCCGCCGGATAGGGCATGCAGGAAAAGAACGGCCCGTCCATCACCGTCACGCCCATGGCGCGCAGTTCCTCGGGCGGTTCGATCAGCGCCAGTTCGGCGATCTCCTGCTTCAATTGCGCGGGCGGCAGACCGGCTTGCGCGAGCACCGCGTTGATCTGCGCATAGGTGATGTTGAAGGCGTAGCGCGCGCTCGCCTCGCTGCCATCCGACAGGCGCACCACCACCTGTCCGGCCCGCTCTTCCAGCCCCCTGGCAGCGGTCCCCAGCCGCACTTCGATACCCGCACGGGCCAGCCGCTCGGCCATCAGCCGGGCCAGGATCGCGTGATCGAAGGCGACTTCGAAACAGGCGAAGACGTCCTCGATCATGTCGGGGTTGAACAGCGCCCGTTGATTGGGCAGCGCCGGGGCAATCGGCGCGCCCATATCGCGGAACATGCGGTAGAACCGCTTGGCCGTGACCTTCGATCGGCGCCGCGGGATGGCGTAGACCATCTGGAAGCTGTCCACCACCGCCTCGGGAAAATCGGCGAGGAACCGGCGGTGCAGCACCATTGATTTGACTGCGGTGGCGGCCGAACGCGGATAGTGAAAGCCGGTATGCACCCGCGCCTGATTGACCCGCGATGCGCGGCTCATCAGTTCGCCCGAAGCCTCCACCAGCAGCACCCGGCGCGAGATCGAACGCAGGAACAGCGCGAGGCAGCAGCCGTAAAAGCCGCCGCCGATGATGATGTAATCATAATCGGTTGTTCCCGGCCGCTCCATCACGGCTCTCCCGGCGGGGGGCGCAGCGCGCCTGTGTCCATCTCGACATTGAGATCGCCCACGACCTTGCGAAACAGGTCGATGCGGTTGACCTCGTCAAAGCCCATGTCGGCGCTGCGGCGGCTGTGCTGGCGCAACAGGTGCTGGAGGCCGAGGCTGAGGCCGAGCGTCGATACCCCCATGAACACCGCGCTCACCGCCAGCATCACGTTGGTGGTAAGCCAGCCGGGGGCAAGGGTTTCCACCATCACCACCGCGCCGACAATGTATGCGGCATAGGCCAGCCCCAGCAGCGCCAGCAGCGCCGATGACAGTGTCACCAGCGAAAGGATCGCCGGGGTGAGGTAGACCAGCAGGTTTTGCAGCAGCATCGCCCGCCGCCGCAGGTGGAACCTTGCACTGCGAGAAGGAATGTCGATCTCGGCCCGGAACGCGGCGAGCGGCAGGCGCGCATCGCGCGGCGGGAAGCGCAGCGCGAGGCGCGGCTCGTCATGCGCCAGCACGGTGTTCAGCAGCGAGCGCGGCATCGCCATGGTCTGGAAGTCGCGCGGGTGGACCTTGAACCCGGCCAGCCGCCCCAGCACCGCAAACGGCAGCGCCAGCGCGTCCTTCACCGGGCGGCGGGTGCCGCGACAGGCCAGCGCAATCGCGCCCGATTCTTCGGCCAGCGCAATGAAACCGAGCGGGCCGACATGGGCCAGTTCCTCGACATTGCCGATCACCACGATATCGCCGATCGCTTCCTCGGCGGCGATTACCCGGCGCTGGTAATATTCGGTGCCCTTGCGGACGACGAACAGCCGCACATCGGCCAGCTCCTCGACCAATGGGAGGAAGGCGGCGCGGTGAGTGTCTTCGACCACCAGAATGATCTCGCGGAACCGGAACGCCGCATCGACCTGCGCGGCGAGGGTGCGGATCGTGGCGAAGGTTGCCTCGCGCACCGGCAGGTCGGCAAGGCATAGCGAGACGACGATATCCTCGCGCGGGCGGGGGAACGCGGATCGGGCGGGTTCATGCATGGGCGGCTCCCGTCATCTGCACCGCCTCGGCAAGGCGCGCGGCGGCGGCGCGCACGGCGGGGAGCCCTTCGGGGGGGCGCTTCATCTCGATGGAGACCGCGCCTGCGTATCCGCTTGCGGCCAGGGTCCGCAGCAGCGGGACAAGCTCCGCCGGGTGGGCAGGCGCGGGGGCGAGATCGGGCTCGCTGACATGGACGTGGCCGAAGCGCGGCAGGATGCGCGGCAGCAGCGCGGGCGTAGCGGCCAGCGCGCCGTTCATGATCTGCGCGCCGATATCGAGGATCATGCGGACCTGCGGGTGATCGACGTGGGCAACGAACCGCTCGGCCTCTTCCAGCGTCGTGCAGAAATTGGTGCCGTAGGCCGCCGGGTTCGCTTCGATGGCAATCGCGGTGCCATGGGCGGCAGCATGATCGCCGAGCCGCCGGAACACCGGCGCGGCGTGCTCGAACGCCTGCTCCATCGTCATCCCCTCGGGCACGCGGCGTTGCAGGGGGGAGCCGAACACGAGGTTGGGGATCGCCAGCCGCCCGCCGAGCGTGATGGCGCGGCGCATGGCGGTTTCGAAGCGCGCCCGCGCATCGGCATCGCCGAACAGCTCTGCGCCCTCCACCCCAAACAGCAGCGACTGCATCGACACCAGCGTCAGCCCCTCCCCCGCGATTTCATCCAGCGCCCGGCGCAGCGCCCCGGCGTCGGGCGTGAAGGCATCCTCGGCATCGTGGAACAGCAGCCCCGGCGCGATTTCCAGTCCGGTGAACCCGGCTGCGGCAAGCGCGGCATAGGCCTCCAGCCGCTCTTCCGGGGCCCAGGCAATATTCGACATGGCGAGCCTCATGCGGGCACCCGCGCATTGGCGTAGAAATCGGCTAGCCGCTCCAACTTGGCCGGGGCGCTGAACTGGTAGGGGCCGCTTGCGCCCCACAGAGCGGCATGGCGGGTGCGCATGTCCTCTTGGTGGAGCCGCGCGCTGGTTTCGGGCATGGGCCGCCCGGTCAGTCGCAGATGGATGTCGGCGGCGCGCAGCGGCTCGGACACGAGGTGGATGTGGGTGAGCCCCGCCTTCAGCGCGATGCTGATATCGTGCCACAGCCGGTCAATGCCGTAATATTGGTAGGTCGTATCGGGATGGTGGAACCGCACGGCTGCAAAGCCTTCCTGCTCCACCGCCCGCTCCAGCGCGCTGCGCCGGGGGTCTGCATCAAGCCGCGCTCTATCGAGCTTCAGCAGGCCGGTTGCCGGATCGGGAGCATAGAGCGCCCCGGCCCACTCCGCGAGGCCCGGGCCGACGGCTGCGACCAGCGCCGCGTGACGCTCCGCCGGGAGCATCGCGGGGACCGGGTTCATCAGATCGAACAGGAAATTCTTGCGCAAGCGCGGCCCGAACAGCGCGGGCAGGCGCATGATCAGGGACTGCGGGAAATGCGCCTCGACAAAGGCCTCCAGCATGCGCCGGTGGCGGCCATAGGCGAGGTTTTGCTGGAAGCGGTCGGTTGCTTCGTCATCGCCCCCGGCGAAATCGGCCAGCACCGCGATCGAGGAAATCAGCACGCAGCGTTCTGCCCGCACCGTTTCCAGCCGCGCGATCAGCCCTTCGATGGCTGCGCGGTCACGCTCGGGCGCGCGGTTGGCTTCCAGCATTGATCCGGGCGCAGCGGCGCAGACCAGCGTGCCGCAGGCGAGCCCGTCGATCCCCGCAATGGTGGCGCTATTGAAGCGATGGGCGAAACCATGCTGCTCCGCCAGCGCCGCGCCGACAAAGCCGGTGTGCCCCACCAGCGCATCGCGGGCGCCCAAGTCCTGTGCCTGTGTCATCCGTGCTCGTCAGCGAAATGGCAACCCATGCACACCCGGGAGGGCGCGCGACGTGGGTCAATCATAAGGCCAACGTGCTAACAAGCGGATAAGGCGCGCTGTGCAGGTCCGATACACCGCGCGGCCGCCAGGTAAACGCGAGCGGTTGCGCAGGCGCGGGTCGTCCGCCTAAAGGCCGCTGGCATGGGGCGACAACAGGTGATGCATGGCGGTGATTGAGGGCCTCGCGGCTCCCGCGACGACGATCTTCGAACGCATGTCGCGCGCGGCGGCGGCGGCGGGCGCGATCAACCTTGGCCAGGGCTTCCCGGACATGGCCGATCCGCCCGAACTGATCGCCGCCGCGCAGGCCGCGCTGGCGCAGAAGAGCAACCAGTATCCCCCGATGCGCGGGCTCCCGGCGCTGCGGCAGGCGGTTGCGGCCTTCTATGCGCGCGAACAGGGTCTGGCGCTGGACGAGGCGCAGGTGCTCGTCACCTCCGGCGCGACCGAGGCGCTGGCGGCGAGCATCCTCGCGCTGGTGCGCCCGGGGGACGAGGTGGTGCTGATCCAGCCGCTTTACGACGCCTATCTGCCGCTGGTGCTGCGCGCCGGGGGCGTGCCGCGCTTTGTCAATCTGGTGCCGCCTGCGTGGAGCCTGCCGCTGGGCGCGCTCAAAGCGGCGGTGAATGATCGCACCCGCCTCATCATCCTCAACACCCCGAACAACCCCACCGGCAGCCTGACCGACGTTGCGACGCTGGAAGCCATCGGCGCGCTGGCCGCAGCGCATGACGTGATCGTGCTGGCCGACGAGGTGTGGGAGGCGATGCTTGCGCCGGGCGCAGCGCATGTCTCGCCGCTGACGGTGCCGGGGCTGGCAGAGCGCAGCATCAAGATCGGATCGGCGGGCAAGATCTTCTCGCTCACCGGCTGGAAGGTCGGCTGGGCCTGCGGCGCGCAGCCGCTGATCGAAGCCATCGGCGCGAGCCACCAGTTCCTGACCTTCACCACGCCCCCCGCCCTGCAATGGGCGGTGGCAGAGGGCCTCGCGCTTCCCGCCGCATGGCACGCGGCGCACAGCGCCCGGTATCATGCGGCCCGCGCACGGCTGGTCGCCGGGTTGGAGCAGGCAGGCTATGCCGTGCTGGCCAACGACGCCACGTGGTTCGTGACGCTCGATCTTGCCGCGTCCGGCATCGCGCTGGACGATGCGACCTTTTGCGAACGCCTGATCCCCGAGGCAGGGGTCGCGGCGATTCCGGTCAGCGCCTTCTATGCGCAAGACCCGCTGACCGGCTATGTGCGGCTGTGCTTTGCCAAGGAGGCCGCGACGCTTGATGCGGCCACCCAACGCCTCGCCGCCTTTCGCAGGAGCCTGATGTGATGGATTTCGCCACTGCCGCCGCGCAGATCGTCACCGCCGGTCGCCGTCTGGACGCGCGCGGGCTCGCCCCTGCCACGTCCGGCAATTATTCGGTGCGCCTCGCCGACGGCACGCTCGCCGTTACCGTATCGGGCGAGCACAAGGGGCGGCTGACGACCGAGGGCGTGATGCGCGTCGATGGGCAAGGCCGCGCGCTCGATGGCAAGCGGCCCTCTGCCGAAACGCTGCTGCATTGCCTTGTCTATGCCGCCGATCCGCAGGCGGGCGCGGTGCTCCACACCCATTCGGTGAGCGGCACGGTGCTGAGCCGCGCGCTGGGTGACTCGATCATGCTGACGGGGTATGAACTGCTCAAGATCTTTCCCGGCACCGGCACGCATGACACCACCATCACTCTCCCGCTGGTCGACAACAGTCAGGATATGGCAGCCCTCGCCGATGAGCTGCGGCCCCTGCTGGCGGCGCAATCCCCGCTGGTGCCCGCCTTCTACATTCGCGGCCACGGCCTTTATGCCTGGGGGCCGACGATGGAGGCGGCGGAGAACCTTGTCGAAGCCATCGAATTCCTTCTCACCTGCGCGTGGGAAGAGCTGAAGCGCGAAGGGATGATGCGATGACCCACCTTACCCAATATGCCGATACCGCGCCCCACGCGGCGGCGCGCAGCCTCTCGGATCACGCCGCCATCGCCGCCGCGCTGGCGCCGCACGGGATCGTGCTGGAACGCTGGGAGCCGGGCACGCCGCTTGGCCCCGAGGCGGGGGACGAGGACATTCTTGCCGCCTATGCCGATGCAATCGACCGGCTGAAGGCGCGCGGCGGGTATCAGAGCTGCGACGTGTTGCGCCTCACCCCCGATCACCCGCAGCGCGCGGAACTGCGCGCGAAATTCCTTGCCGAACATATCCATGATGATGATGAGGTGCGTTTCTTCGTGGAAGGCGCGGGGCTGTTCTATATTCACGCAGGCGGCATGGTTCACGCGCTGGAATGCACCGCGGGCGACCTGATCGCCGTGCCTGCGGGGACGCAGCACTGGTTCGATACGGGCGCGCAGCCGCGCTTCACCGTGATCCGCCTGTTCACCACCCCCGATGGCTGGGTAGCGCGCTTTACCGGCGATCCGATTGCCGAATCGATCCCGCTTTACGACGGCGCCCCTGCGTGACCGCGCGTGCGATCCTGACCGATATCGAAGGCACCACATCGAGCATCGCCTTCGTTCATGAGGTGCTGTTCCCCTACAGCCGGGCACGGCTGGCGGAGTATGTGGCGGCCCATGCCGGGGAGCCCGAGGTCGCGGCGATCCTCGATCAGGTGCGGGCCGAGGCGGGCGATCCCGCGCTCAGCCTTGCGGGCTGCACCGCGCTGCTTGCCGAATGGCACGATGCCGACCGCAAGATCGGGCCGCTGAAGGCGTTGCAGGGCCTGATCTGGGCCGAAGGCTATGCCGCAGGTGCGCTGGAGGGCCATGTCTATGCCGATGCCGTGGCGGGCCTCAGACGCTGGCGCGCGGCAGGCCTTGCGCTTTACGTCTATTCGTCCGGCTCGGTGGCGGCGCAGCGGCTGATCTTCGGGCACACCGCGTTTGGCGATCTCACGCCGCTGTTTGCCGGGCATTTCGATACCGGCGTGGGCGGCAAGAAGGAGGGAGCCTCCTACGCCGCCATCGCCGCCGCGATCGGGATTGCACCGGGCGAGATCCTGTTCCTCTCCGACGTGGAGGCCGAACTCGCCGCCGCGGCCGGGGCGGGGATGGCCGTCACCCTGCTCGCCCGCGACGGGGTGCCCGCGGCCTCGCCCTACCCTGTCGCCACCAGTTTCGACACCATCCTTGCCGACATCGCGGAGGCCGTATGAAGATCGCAGGCACCACCACCCGCTCGATCTGGGTGGAGCCCGATGGCTGGCGCGTCGGCATCTTCGACCAGCGCCTGCTGCCGTGGCGGGTGGCGCGCCTGACCCTCGCCAGCACCGAGGACGCCGCCATCGCCATTGCCGACATGGCAACGCGCGGCGCGCCGATGATCGGGGCGGTGGCGGCCTATGGCCTTGCCTTCGGGCTGGCGGCAGACCCCTCCGACACCGGGCTTGCCGCCGCGTTCGAGCGGCTGCGGGTGACCCGGCCCACGGCCGTCAACCTGCTCTGGGCGCTGGAACGGGTGCGCCGCGTGGTCGCCCCCCTCCCGCCCGAGCGCCGCGCAGCCGCTGCCCATGCCGAGGCTGCGCGCATCTGCGACGAGGACGTGGCAATGAACCGCGCCATCGGCGAAGCGGGCCTTGCGCTGATCTGCGCCATCGCCGCGCGCAAGAATGGCGCGCCGGTGAACGTGCTCACCCATTGCAACGCAGGCTGGCTCGCCACGGTCGATTGGGGCACCGCCACCGCGCCGCTCTACCGCGCGCATGATGAAGGGCTGGCGCTGCACGTGTGGGTGGACGAGACCCGCCCCCGCAATCAGGGCGCGCTGACCGCCTTCGAACTGGCCGAGCACGGCGTTCCCCACAGCTACATCGTCGACAATGCAGGGGGGCTGCTGATGCAGCGCGGCGAGGTCGACATGGTGATCGTCGGCACCGACCGGGTGACCGCCAATGGCGACGTCTGCAACAAGATCGGCACCTATCTGAAGGCGCTGGCGGCGCAGGCGCATGATGTGCCGTTCTACGTCGCTCTGCCCACATCGACCTATGATCCTGCCACGCCCACCGGCGCCGATGTGCCGATCGAGGAGCGCAGCGGCGATGAGGTTGCAACCGTCACCGGCGAAGGCGGGCAAAGGGTCCGCGTGACCAGCGCGCCCGTCCGCAACCCGGCGTTCGATATCACCCCGGCGGCGCTGGTCACCGGCTATCTGACCGAAGCCGGTGTCATTGAGGGCGCGGCGGCGCTGGCCGCCTTGCTGAACGAACGCGCCGCCGCCTAGGGCCTGCCCGGCTCACTCACAAGGATCGCGCGCAGATCGTTCACATTGGTGAAGGTCGGCCCGGTCACCAGACTGTCCCCGATGCGTTCGAACAGGGGCGCGCTGTTGCAGTCGGACAGACTTTCCTCGGGATCGATCCCCGCCGCCCGGCACCGGGCCAGCGTGTCGGGGAACACCATCGCGCCGGCATGGGCGCTGTTGCCGTCGATCCCGTCGCTATCCCCGGCAAGGGCATAGATCGCAGGGTGCCCGCGCAAGGCGATGGCGAGCGCGAGCGCATAGGTCTGGTTGCGCCCGCCCCGCCCAGCCGTGCGGCCAACAGCCACGCTGGTTTCCCCGCCCGATAGCAGCGCGACCGGCCTGCCGCGCGCCGCATGGTCGATCGCAACCGCCGCGTGCTGCTGTGCGAGCGTGACGGCGTCCCCTTCAAGATCATCGCCGAGCAGGATCGGGGTGTAGCCCTGTTCCTGCGCCGCACCGGCCATCGCCGCAAGGGCGGTCGCCGCGCTCGCCACCAGACGGGGGGCATGCACGTTGCCTCCCGTCGTCGGGGGCGCATGGTCGGGCACGGCGGGAATCGCAATGCCATGGCACGCCGCCAGTTCGCGCCAGTCCTCGCCTGCCGCAGCATAGACCGTCGGCCCGGAGGCCACCGCGGCAAGATCATCGCCCGGCACATCGGACAGCACCAGCGTGATGACCTCGGCCTTGCCAGCCGCAGCGGCCAGCCCGCCCCTTTTGACCTCGCACAAGGCGCGGCGAATGGTGTTCATGATGCCAATCGGCGCACCCGAACGCAGCAGCGCATCGTTGATGGCGATCAGATCAGGCAGCGTCAGCGGATCACGCGGCACCGTCATCAGCGACGATCCGCCGCCCGACAGCAGCACCAGCAGCCGGTCGTCCGGCCCCAGCGTGTGCGCCAATGCCAGCGCGGCATGCCCGGCGCGGACGCTTTCGGCGTCGGGCACGGGATGCGCAGCGGTAATCACCGCGACATCGGGCGGAGCGCGAAATCCCGGCGGCAGCCCGCCTTTCGGCACCACCACCAGACCGCGGTCCACCGCGATCCGTTCCAGCGCGACCTGCGCCATGTCCCCCGCCGCCTTGCCCAGCGCGATCATCACCGTGCGCCCCGCCGGGCGATCCGTCGGCAGATGCGCGGGCAGATAGTGATGCGCGCGAGCAGCCTCGACCCCGGCCATGAACAACCTCCGCATCGCGCCGCGCGGTAAGCCTGTCGCCCCGGCGGTCACAGGTCGGCAGGTTCAAGCCGCGGCAGGATCAGATGGATGATACCCAGAGCGATCAGATAAACCGATCCGATGGCAAGGAAGATCGGCGTGTAGCTGCCCGCCCCTTCCAGCATCGCGCCGACATATTGCGCCATCAGCATGCCCCCCACGGCCCCTGCCATGCCGCCAAAACCCACCACCGATCCCACTGCCCGGCGCGGCATGACGTCGGATGCGAGCGTGAACAGATTGGCCGACCAGCCCTGATGCGCCGCTGCCGCCAACCCGATGATCGCCACCGCCACCATCAGGTTTTCCGCATAGACCGCAAGGCTCACCGGCAGCACGCAGGCCGCGCAGATCAGCATCGCTGTCTTGCGGCCTGCGTTCACGCTCCATCCGCGCGCGATCAGCCGCGATGAAAGCCACCCCCCGCCGATACTGCCGACATCGGCGAGCAGGTAGATCGCGATCAGCGGCGGGCCGAAGGTCTTCAGATCAAGGCCGTAATTCTTCCCGAAGAAATCGGGCAGCCAGAACAGGAAGAACCACCAGATCGGGTCGGTCATGAATTTGCCGATGGCGAAGGCCCAGGTCTGGCGGTGGCGCACCAGCGTGCTCCACTTGATCGGGGTATCGGCTTCGATCGGATCGGACAGGATATGCGCGCGCTCGGCTGTCCCCACGCGCGGCTGCTCGGCCAGCGGGCGGTAAACCCACAGCCACACCGCCAGCCACACAAACCCCAGCGCGCCCGTAATCAGAAACGCCGCCTGCCAGCCCAGCCCCAGGGTAACGACGATATAGGCCACCATCAGCGGCGTGATGATCGCGCCCACATTCGATCCGGAATTGAAGATGCCGATGGCCAGCGCGCGTTCCTTCTTGGGGAACCATTCGGCCGTTGTGCGGACCGCAGCGGGGAAATTGCCCGCCTCGCCGATCCCCAGCGCGAACCGTGCGGCCAGCAGCCCCGCCAGCCCCGTCGCCGCCGCGTGTGCCATGCCCGCCGCGCTCCAGAACGCAACGGCGAGGGCATAGCCCCACTTTACGCCGATCTTGTCGATCAGCCGCCCCATGCTGACGAGCCCGATGGCATAGGCCGCCTGAAACGCGAACACGGCGTTGGCGTAATCAAGCTCAGTCAGGGCGAACTCAGCCGTCAGCGTCGGTTTCAGCAAGCCGATGACCTGCCGATCAACATAATTGATCGTGGTCGCGGCGAACAGCAGGGCACACACCACCCAGCGGTGTCGGGTCATTGGCGCCACTGCTGTTCCTTCGTATTGGCTTTATTGCAATCGCTCAGAAGTTCATCAACGCGCCAAGCTGGAACGTCCGCCCGAAATCCGACGTCCGGTCGACGATCCCGAACCCGTCGATCCCGCGCGTATAGCGGAAATCCACCTCGTTGGTGATGTTCACGATATCGAGATAGAGTTGCAGATATTCGGTCGCGTTGAAGCGGAAGTTGGCATCGACGATCAGGAATGGCGAGCGGATGGTGTCGAGCACTTCGGTCGTGGTATCGAAGCCTTCCACCCTGTCGCCGGTATAGGTGGCCGAAACGCGCGCCGTCACCCGGTCGTTTTCGAACCCGCCCGATACGTTGGCGACGACATTGGCCTGATCTTCCAGCCGAAGCGTTTCGTTGTCGCGGATCACCGTCGCGCGTGCCTTGCCCTCGATCAGGGTGAGGTTGCCCGTCAGGAAGAACCCTTCCAGCGGCCCGCTGAAGAACTGGTTCACGCCGAATTCCACACCCAGCAGGCTGCCGCTGCCGCCGTTGACGACCGTGTCGGCTTCGGAAAAGCCGATGCCGGTGGCCGGATCAAGCGGCGTAAGGCCGAATGCCGCCACATCGGCCCCCTCGAACGTGGCCGAGATGAACGGGTTCTTGAGGTCTTTGTAAAATGCCGCCGCGGTTATCGACGTCCGGGGCGATGGATACCAGCCAATGGTGGCATCGAACTGATCGGCGATCAGAGGCTCCAGCAGCGGGTTGCCGCCTTCCTGAACGCGTTCAATGGTTTGCACTTCGCCATCCACCGTGACCTGGGTCGTCTCGATCTCCTGGAAGTTGCGCGCATCCCCGAAGGTCGGGCGCACCTGACCCCGGCTGTAGCTCAGGCGTGCGACGATCTCGTCAGTCAGATCGGCGCGCAGGTGGAGCGAGGGGAACCAGTCCGTGCGCTCGGTTGCGACGCTGGTCGGGCCGTCCTGATCGGGCGCTTCAACATCTTCGCCGTCGAGTTCGATCACTTCGGTCACAAGTCCGCTCGATACAAACTGCGTGCGTTCAAAGCGAACCCCGCCAATCAGCGTGACATTGCTGCCAAAGTCGATCTGGCCCTGCACATAGCCTGCAAGGATCTTCTCGCTGAAATCGAAATCGCGGCGCACGTCGGTCGGCTGGAGGTTCAGGACCGTGCGGGTTTCCTCTAGGATGGGACGAAGAACGTCCGGATCGGGGAACAGGAAGTAACCCGGGAAATTCGCGTTGAACGGGCGATTGATTTCATACCCCGAAAGATCGCGGGGAATGCCAGCCGCATCGATGGCCGGGCGATTGGTGGAGTTGGTCGGGTTGATCGACCGTTCGCCGCGCCGGATCACCTTGGTGCGTTCGCGATACTTGCCCCCGGCCTTGATCGAGGCTTCGTTGTCGCCAAACTGGAACCGCTTTTCGATATTGGCAAAGGCGGACCAGATTTCGTCCGTCCGCGCTTCGTCGATAACGAGCAGCTGGTTGTAACGGAACAGACCGGGCGCAGAGACGCCGGGGTCCAACGGAGTGACGATCGCATCGCTTTCGTTGAAGACAACCTCGATCGGGATCGTGTTGGGCGAGGCAAAGCGCCCGCGCAGTCCGTTGGGCAAGGTGAAGCGGTTCTTGGAGTAGTCCGCGCCGTAGCTCAGCGTGACGCTGTCGAAGGTGTTGCTGCCCGCAAAGTTGCCGCCCCACACCCGGTCGGTGCTGTCCTGGAAGAAGGTCTGCTGTTCCAGCCGCGTGGTATAGCGGGCGACGCCGGTTGCAGCGGAGTTGAGTGCCGTCTGGCCGACTTCCCATTCGTTCTGCTGACGAATATCGGCATCCTTCAGCTGCGCGCCGATCAGCGTCAGCGACCAGCGATTGTCGTCATCGGGGCGATAGTCGATCTGGAAGGTGCCGCCCATCCGCTCGCGCTCGTTCTGTTTCAGGCGCTGGTCGATGATGCGGGGAATCAACACCGTCTCTTCCTCGCCCGTCGTGGCGGTGGCAGCATTGGGATCGGGCGAGCGCACTTCGGTGGACTGGATGTTGCGCAGCGAATAGGTCGCCGCGACCGCGATGCCGAGGGTATCGTCCAGCAGCTTCGTGGTGAAATCGCCGGTGAAGCGGTAGCTGGGATCGTTGGCATATTCGGTCTGCCCGATTTCCCCACGCAGACGCCCGGTGGTGCCATCGCGGTCGAACGCCGACAGGGTCAGCAGGTTGACCTGCGCGCCGAGCGAATCCTGATCCATGTCCGGCGTCAGTGACTTGGCGACCTGAATGCCGCTGAGGAGGTCCGACGAAATGATATCGAGCGAGACCGAGCGGCCGCCATCGGGATTGGACGAACCAATCTGCGCGCCGTTGATGACCACCTGATTGAAGTTGCTGTTGAGCCCGCGCACCTGGATCGTGCGGCCTTCGCCCTCGGTCCGCTCGATCGTGACGCCGGGGATGCGTTGCAGCGATTCGGCCACGTTCTGATCGGCGAACTGCCCGGCATCGTCCGACGTGATGACGGAGAGCACGGTGACAGACTGGCGCTCGATCTCCACCGCTTCCTTCAGCGCGCCGCGCACCCCGCTGACGACGATTTCTTCACCGGCAGGATCGGCCTCTGCCGCGGACTCCATGTCGGTTGGCGGAACCTGTGCCAGAAGTGGCTGGGCCAGCCCCAAAGTGGACACACCAATCAGTGCCTTGGTCGCAAACTTCATGCATCTTCCCCTGTTGCAAGCTGCCTTGCAGCCTTGACATTGGTTGGGTTTTTGGTCCAACCAATTTATTGTTATCGGTCTAAATCATCTTTTCAGTTTTGCGTCAAGGGAGATGTCTCATGCGGGTGCGAACTATCCTTGGCGCGGCTGCTGTGCTGAGCGCGGGAGCCGTGGCGGCGCAGCCGCCCGAAGCCGGCGATGCGTGTTCCGTCACGGCTTACGGCGCGCGGGCGGATGATGGCGCGCTCGATACCGCCGCCTTCAACCGCGCCATCACCGATTGCACCGCGCGCAGCCAGACCGTGCTGGTCCCGGCAGGCACGTGGGATTTGGGACAGGTGATGCTGGTATCGAACCTGCGCCTGCACCTCGCAGGCGGCGCGGTGCTGCGAGCCTCGCCCGATCTCGCCCAGTTTCCGCCCCATCCGGCCCTGCACGAAAGCGGCACGCACCGCCCGTTCCTGATCGGCGCAGGGGTCGAGAATGTCGAAATCTTCGGGCTTGGCACCATCGACGGCTCAGGCCCGGCCTATTGGGGTAAGGAAGACCGTGATCGCATCCGCTTTGGCCTGATCGTGCAGGGTTGCCGCAATGTAAAGGTGCGCGACATCACCGTGCGCGATACGCCGATGTTCCTGATGGGGGTGATGGACTGCGACAATGTGGTGGTGGACGGCGTCACCCTGACCGCGCCTGCCGACAGCCCCAACACCGATGGCCTGCAAATCATCGATTCCAGCGACGTGCGGGTGTCCAACTGCCTGATTTCGGTGGGTGACGATGGCATCGTGCCCAAGATGCGCCGCCGCGTGATCGAGCGGCTGATCGTCGACAATTGCACCATCCAGTCGGATGACGGCGCGATCAAGTTCGGCACGCGGTCATCATCCGGCATGCGCGACAGCCTGTTTTCCGACATCACCATCACCAATTCGCGCTATGGCCTTGCAATGTTCATGATCCACGGCGGGGTTTACGAGAATATTCGGTTCAGCAATATCCGCATCGCCACCGGCGGGCGGCATCCGCGCCATTACCCGATCTTCATCGACATCGACGACCGCGCCGACACGCCCGACCAGCAAGGCAGCGCCGCGCCGAGGCCGCTCGGCCGGATTGCGGGGCTTACCTTCGACGGGATCGACATCAGCACCGGGGGCAACATCATGATCGGCGGGCACCCGGCCTCGCCGGTGACCGACCTCACCATGACGGACATTCGGATGCGGGTGAGCGACGCCCAGCGCCTGCCCGATCTGGCGGGCAAGCCGCGCGGCAACCGCACCTTCCAGCCTGTCCCCGGTTCGCCCGATTACTCGGGGGTCGATGCGCATATCGTGCTCGGCTCGGTCGATGGGGCGCGGCTTTCGGGGGTGGATGTGAAGGCCGCTCGCCCTGAAGACGCGCGCACTACCATTGCCACGCCGGGATCGCAGGGAATTGTAATCGAAGGAACCAGCCAATGAGCCTGTCGCGCCGCACCTTCATCGCCGGGGCCGCCGCCGCCGGGCTGGCCGCGCCTGCCGCCGCGCAAGGGATTTTCGCCCGGCCCGATGCCGCTGGCCAGCTCGCCTTTCCCGATACCGCCCCGCCCCACCCCGATTTCCGCAGCCTGCTGCCCGAGAAGGTCACCATCCGATCGGTCGATCTCTACGCCCTGCCCGACAGCGAAACCGTGCTGGTGCGGGTGTTGAGCGAAGACGGGGACGAAGGCGTGGTCCGCGCCTCAACCAAGGTCGAACACACCGGGCAGTTCTTCAAGGACTTCGCCGTCCCGCGCTTTACCGGCACAGATGCCCGCAACCTTGCCGACACCATCCGCCGGGCCGCGCGCGAGGATTACGAATATGCCGGGCTGCCCTATTGGGCCACGCTGGGCCAGGTCGAGGTCGCGATCTGGGACATGCTCGGCAAGCGACTGCGCCAGCCCTGCGCGGCGCTGATCGGGCCGGTGCTGCACAAGTCGATCCCGATCTACATGTCCTCCAACAAGCGCGACACATCGCCCGAGGCCGAGATTGCGCATCTTCAGCAGCGCGTGGCGGAGACGGGGGCGCGCTGCGTCAAGGTCAAGATCGGGCGGAGGATGGGCTATAACACCGATATGCAGCCCGGCCGCAGCGAGGCGGTGATCGCCGGGCTGCGCAAGGCATTTGGTGACGACATGACGATCTATGCCGATGCCAACGGCGCCTATGACCTGCCGATGGGGCTTGAGATTGCGGCCATGCTGGAGGCCCACGGCGTCGCCCTGTTCGAAGAACCCTGCCCGTTCGAGGATTTCGAGATGACCGCGCAGCTTGCCGCCGCGATCCGCCAGCGGGGTTACACGCTGAAGGTGGCGGGCGGGGAGAATGATTATGCGCTGGAACGCTGGCGCTGGCTCACCGCCAACCGCGCGTTCGACGCGATCCAGCCCGATCCCATGTATGCCGGCGGCATCTTCCGCAACCTTGCGATCATGGCAATGGGGCGCGACGCAGGGCTGCTCTACAACCCGCATTTCCCCCGCAATGGGGCCGACACCGCGCCGATGCTGCACCTGTGCGCAGGTGCGCCGAACCTGTGGGGCTTTCAGGAATACCGCAGCCGCGAGGACACACTGGATTTCGCCCACAGCCCGGTGCTGGCGCCCGTCAAGGGCGAGGTTCCGGTGCCGCTCGGCCCCGGCTGGGGGATCGAATATGGCCCCGGTATCTGGAAGCGCGCGCAGAAACTCTAACCGGCAGTCTCGCGCAGCAAGCGGCGGTGTTCGGCCTGATCGAGGGTGTAGCCCCAGATCAGCCCGGCGGACAGGATCACGCCGGTCAGCGGGATGATCGCCATGATCGCCTTTAGTCCCCACAACGTCGCGTCGCTTTGCACGGCGTTGGGGACATAACCGATCGCGCTCAGCAACACCCCCAGCAGCGCCCCATTGAGGCCGAGCGCGAGCTGCTTGGCGAAAGAGGCAAAGCCGAACACCTTGGCATCATGGCGCTGGCCGGTCTTCCAGGCGTTGTATTCGACCGTATCGGGCAGCATCGCCCAGAACAGCACCTGATAGGCGACGTTCCCGGCCGAAATCAGCGCAATGAACAGCGCAGCGAGCATCGGGTCTTTGGTCGGCACGGCGAAGAACAGGCCATAGGCGGCAATGCTCAAGCCATTGGCATAAAGCCACGCCTTGCGCTTGCTGGTGGCCCTCGCCACCCATGCCCATGCAGGCGCAAAGGCGAGGTTCACCACCAGCGCAAAGGGGATAAGCGAAGGCACCAGATCCTCCCGCCCCAGATAATATTCGACGTAATAGGCCAGGCACTTGTTGGTCATGGTAAAGGCCAGGCTGGAGATGATGATGCAGGCGAAAATGCGCATCAGCGGCCCGTTCTGGCGCACCATCTGCAAGGCCTCGGCAAAATCGGCCAGCGTGCCCCGCACAGAGACGCCTGCCGGGTTCGCCTCGACCAGCCGCTCAGGCTCGCGGGTGCTGGCGAACACCAGCCAGAAGAACGGCAGGCTCACCACCCCCGTCAGCGCGGCGGCGATGACGTAGGTGGCGTTGCTGTCGCCCCCGCCGAACGCGGCGATCAGGCGCGGCATGGCGAAGGTGACTGCCGCGCCGCCCGCAAAGGCGAACACCATGCGCCAGCCCGCCATGCTCGCCCGCTCATCGGCATCCTGCGAGATGCGGGCCGACAGCGCGCTGTAGGGGATCGACACCAGCGAATAGGCGGTGCGCAGGAAAATCTGCGACAGCAGCGCATAGATGAACAGCCCGCTCTGCCCGGCCTCCGGTGTCAGGAAGGCGGCGACGAACGCCACCACCAGCACCGGCGAGGCAAAGATCAGATAGGGGCGATACGATCCCCAGCGGCTGCGGGTGCGATCGGTGATGGCGCCGATGATGGTGTCGGCAAACCCGTCCCACAGGCTCGCGACCAGAAACACCGTGCCTGCCAGCGCCGGGGCAAGGCCAAGCACATCGGTGTAGAACGGCATCATCAGCAGATTGAGCGCCTGCCAGAAGATGTTGAACCCGAAATCGCCCGCCGCCCAGCCGATCTTCGCACCCGTGCCGAGCGGGGCCTCAGCCTTCATCGCACCACAACGCGCGCACCGCCCATGCGGCCATTTTCGGCTCGCGCGTGCGGGTGAACACACCCTTCAGGTTGTGGACCACGCGCCGCCCGTGCTGCGCGGTGCGGAAATCGGCGAAGGCCCAGATATGCCCGCCCACCACTGCCGGATGCGCGGTGATCGCCTGCCAATAGGCGCGGATGAAGCTGGCCTGATATTCCTCGGTGAACAGCTGGTCGTAACTGGCGTGCTGCCCGGCCAGCGCATCCGCGCCGAACTCGGCGACAAGGATCGGCTTGCCATGCGCGGCGATGGCGTCGAAATCGGCGGTAAGCCGCGCCACGGCGCGATCAAGCTGGGCAGGCTCGGAATACCAGCCGTGGTAGCGGTTGATCATCAGCAGATCGGCCTCGGCAAAGGCGGGATCATCATTGCCCGCATAGCCGACATTGGCGTGGGTCATCGGGCGCGAGGGATCGAGCGCCCGCGCATGGCCGAACAGGTCGCGCCAATAGTCCGGCGACCGGGTGCGGTATTCGGGTTCCGCCAGGTATCCGGGCTCGTTCGACAGGCTCCACGCGATCACGCAGGTGCGGTTGATATCGCGGGCGATCAGCGCGGCCACCGCCTGCTTGTGCGCGGCCAGCGTGGCGGGATTGACCTTGCGGAAATCGAGGTTGATCGAGAACACCTCGTCGATCACCAGCAGGCCGATCTCGTCCGCCAGATCGAGGAATTCCTCAGCATAGGGGTAGTGCGAAGTGCGCACCGAATTGGCCCCGCACCACTTCAGCAGGCGGAAATCCTTGATCATTTGGGGCGGATTGAGGCCGCGCCCGTGGATCGGGCTGTCCTCGTGCTTGCCGAAGCCTTTCAGGGTGTAAGGCGCACCGTTGAGCAGCACCTGCGTGCCCTCCACCGCAAAACTGCGCAGGCCGACGCGCTGGGTGACACGGTCGATCAGGGTGCCGTCCGCCGCGTGGACATCGAGCTGGAGGGTGTAGAGGTTCGGTTCTTCCGGCGACCACAGGCGCGCCGGATCGGGGGCCAATCGCATCGCAGCGTCCGGCCCTTCCGCCTCGCCCTGCCACACTCCGCCAAAGCCGGACAGGCTCGCCACCAGCCGTTGGCCTTCATGCAGCGGGCAGCGCACTTCGACCGCTGTCATGTCGATGGCAAGGCGATAATCCCGCAGCCCTGCCTTGGGCCGGGTGATCAGATGCACCGGGCGATTGATCCCGCCATAGGGGAAGAAATCGAACCGCACGGCGGGCAGATATTCGTCGCGGTAGCGGCCCTCGGTGATGTAGTCGCTCTGCGTCACCCGCTGGGTCGGCCCGTCGACGGGGAGCAGGTTCGACACGCGCACCACCAGCGTGACTTCGCTTCCCGACTCGGCCAGCCCATCGAGCGGCACCTCGAACGGCAGCATCGCCGCGCCGCTGCGCCCGGCGGGCTGGCCGTTGACCCAGACCTCGGCGTGATAATCAACCGAACCGAAGCGCAGCACTGCCTCATCGCCCGCGCCGAGCGGAGGGAGCCAGAAGCGCGTCTCCAGCCAGGCGCTGCCGACGTAGTTCATGTAACCCGCTTCGGCGAGCTGTTCGTTCCAGCTGCCGGGGATGGCGACGGGCAGGGCGTTTCGCGCAGGCACGCCGCCGGGCCAGCCTTGCGCTTCTCCCGCATCGTCGGGGTCGAAGGCGATCTGCCACACGCCCGAAAGATCGCGGGCCGAGCGGCAGGCGTTGTCGAGCGGGCGGATCATGCGGCCTGCGCCGCGGCGGGCATGGCGCTGGGCGGAATGATCGCGCCGGGGTGGCGGATCACGGCCGCGGCAAGGCGGCAACCGGCCGCCGCCGCCTCGCGCGGGGCCAGCCCGGCCTGCCGCGCGGCGAGATAACCGGCGTTGAAGCTGTCGCCCGCGCCGGTGGTGTCGGCCACTTCGGTCACGGCCACGGCGGGCACCTGCGCGGTGGCATCGGGGGAGGAGAGGAACGCGCCGTCTGCCCCCAGTTTCACCGCCACTTCGCTCGCCCCGAGGCCATGCCAGCGGGCGGCGCAGGCGGCGGGATCGCGGTCGCCGAACAGCGCAGCATCATCGCTGAAGGTGGGAAGGGCAATGTCGATCGCGCCCGCCAACCCGGCGATTGCCCGCACCGCCGTGGCCGCATCAGCCCACCCGCGCGGGCGGTAATTGCTGTCGAATGCCACGCGCACGCCCCGCTGACGAACCGCCTTCGCCAGCGCAACGACCTGCGCTCGGCCCGCGTCATCGAACAGGGACAGCGTGATCGCGGAGAAATACAGCACCCCGCACCCGCTTGCCGCCGCCAGCAGCGCCTCGGCCCCCTCGCAATCGAAGAAAGCGCGCGCTGCCGAAGCCTCACGCCAGTAGGAAAAGCTGCGCTCACCCGCTTCATCCAACCGGATCGCATAAAGACCGGGCGTGCGCGCCGGGTGGGTCAGGCACCAGTCCGGCCCCAGCCCTTCGCGCGCCATTGCTGCCTTGATGTCGGCGCTGAAATCGTCGCGGCCCAGCGCGGTCATGAACGCCGTATCGCACCCCAGCCGCTTGAGGTAGACCGCGACGTTGTAGGTATCGCCCGCCACACCCATCCGCCAGCTATCGGCGTCAGCGTGGCTCAGTTCGAGCATCGCTTCGCCGAAGCACAGGATTTGCGGGCGGCGCACTACCAGTTCCACATCGTGCCGTCCTGCAAGCGGGCGACGGGGAGATAGGCGGGATTGTAGGGATATTTTGCCGCCAGCGCCTCGTCGATGTCGACCCCGTGGCCCGGCGTTTCGCCGCAATGCAGATAGCCGGCCTCAAAATGGTAATCATGCCGGAACACCGCATCGGTTTCGGGCGTGTGGCGCATGTATTCCTGAATGCCGAAATTGGGCACCCAGGTATCGAAATGCAGCGCCGTGCCCATGGTGACGGGCGACAGGTCGGTCGCCCCGTGGCAGCCCGTGCGGATCTGGTAGAGGCTGGCCAGATCGGCAATGCGGCGCAGATGCGTAACCCCGCCCGCGCCCACAATCGTCGCCCGGATATAGTCGATCAGCTGGTTCTGGATCAGATCCTTGGCATCCCAGATGGAGTTGAAGATCTCGCCCACCGCCAGCGGCGTGACGGTGTGCTGGCGGATGAGCTTGAACGCCTCCTGGTTCTCCGCCGGGGTCACATCCTCCAGCCAGAACAATTGGTAAGGCTCCAGCATCTTGCCGAGATTGGCGGCTTCTTGCGGGGTATAGCGGTGGTGGCCATCATGCAGCAGGTGGTGATCGAAGCCGTAGGTCTTGCGCAGTTCTTCAAACAGCTTGGGCACGTAATTCAGCGCCTTGCGCGTATCCCACCCGGTCACCGAAGGCAGCGCCGCATCGGCCGGTTCGTAATACAACTTGCCGCGCCCGACGCCGTAGGCATCCTTGATCCCCGGCACCCCGGTCTGCGCGCGGATCGCCTTGTAACCCATGTCGATATACTGGCCTACGGCCTCGACCGTTTCGGCAATATCGCTGCCGTTTGCGTGGCCATAAACCATCACGCCGTCACGGCTGCGCCCGCCCAGCAGCTGATACAGCGGCATTCCGGCCATCTTGGCCTTGATATCCCACAGCGCCACATCGACCGCCGCAATTGCGCGCATCGTCACCGGCCCGCGCCGCCAGTATGCGCCGCGATAGAGATATTGCCAGATATCCTCGATCCGGCGCGGGTCCATGCCGATCAGGCAGGGGACGACGTGATCTTCAAGGTAGGAAACCACCGCCAGTTCGCGCCCGTTAAGGGTCGCATCGCCGATCCCGTAAACGCCCTGATCGGTCTCGATTTTCAAGGTCACGAAATTGCGGCCCGGCGAACATACCACGACCTTGGCGGAGACGATCTTCAAGACGCGAAACCCTTCCCTTTGGTGGCGCCGCACAGGCCGAAACCACGCGACAGGCACCTTGCAACCGGGCTATAGCCGTGATAATTGGACTGTCAATGTCAGTCGAATTGACTGGACCAATTTGGAAGCTCGATAATGGCCCCGCCGTCCCCCGCACCCAAATCCGCCCGCCTCTATCAGGTCGCCGCTGAAAAGCTGGCCAAGGCGATTGCCGCCGGGACGTACGCTGTGGGGGAACGACTCCCGGCAGAGCGCGAGTTGACCCAACAGTATGATGTCAGTCGCACCACCATTCGTGAAGCGGTGATTGCGCTCGAACTGTCGGGCCTTGTCGATGTGCGGGTCGGGTCCGGGGTTTATGTCACCGGCAAGCAGGTCGATCTGGGCGTTGCCAATCTCGACATCGGCGCCTTCGAGCTGACCGAGGCGCGCATCCTGATCGAAGGCGAAGTGGCAGCCCAAGCCGCCCTGCATGCAACGGACGAGGATGTCGCCGCGCTCAGGCGTTTGGTCGCGGAAATGGAAAAGGCCAACCGCAGCGGCGCGGGCGCGAGCGAGCTGATCGACCGGCAGTTTCATGAAACCATCGCCCGGATCAGCAGCAATGGCGCGCTGGAGGCGGCGGTGCAGCACCTCTGGACGATCCGCAACCGTTCCCCGCAATGCGTGCGCATGTTCGAAAAGAGCCGCGACAAGGGCAACAAGCCGGTGATCGACGAACATGCTGCCATCGTCGCCGCATTGGAACGGCGCGATCCGGCCGCCGCGCGCGCAGCGATGCGCGACCACCTGGGGCGGGTGCTCAACTACCTGCTCGATGCGAGCGAGATCGAGGCATTGGAAGAGGCCAAGGCCAAGGTGGCCGAGCGCCGGTCACGCTTCGCCAAGACGGGCTGATCCGCGCGGCCCTCGCACTTCTCCCTCATTTCCAGAAAGATTCCCGTGGCCAAGCCCCTTGCCCTCAATCCCGACCGCCTGTTCCCCTCGCAGCCGCACACGCGCGATATTGCGCGGCGGCTTTACAGCCAGATTGCGCATCTGCCGATCATCAGCCCGCACGGCCACACGGACCCCGCGTGGTTTGCCGAAAACGCCCCGTTCGAAAACCCGGCCGCGCTGTTTATCGAGCCCGATCACTATGTTTACCGGATGCTCTATTCGCAGGGCATCGCGCTCGATGCGCTGGGCGTGCGGCGGGCCGATGGCAGCCGCGCCGATGTCGATCCGCGCGATGCGTGGGCCATTCTGGCTGCGAATTACCACCTGTTCCGGGGCACGCCGTCGCGCAGCTGGCTGGACTGGGTGTTTGCCGAGGTGTTCGGGCTGGACGTCACGCTGACGCCGGAGACGGCGCGGCTCTATTACGATACCATCGACGCCGCCTTGCAGACCCCGGCGTTTCGCCCGCGCGCGCTGTTCGACCGGTTCGGGATCGAAGTCATCACCACCACCGAAGGCGCAGCTGACGATCTGGCGCACCACCAGACGATCCGTGCGGAAAATGCCCGTGCAGGCGGGTGGCAGGGCCGGGTGCTGACCGCCTATCGCCCCGACGGCGTGGTCGATCCCGAATTCGAAGGCTTTGCCGAAAACCTCGCGCTGCTGGCAGAGCTGACGGGCGAGGATACGGGAAGCTGGCAGGGCTATCTCACCGCGCATCGCCAGCGCCGGGCGTTCTTCAAGACGATGGGCGCGACCTCGACCGATCACGGCCACCCCACCGCGCGCACCGCCAACCTCTCGCCCACCGAGGCTGAGGCGCTGTTCGGCCGTGTGAAGCACGGCGCGGCGGGCGAGGATGCGGAGATGTTCCGCGCGCAGATGCTCACCGAAATGGCGCGGATGAGCCTCGATGATGGGCTGGTGATGCAGATCCACCCCGGATCGTGCCGCAATCACAACGCGCAGCTGTTTGCCCGCTACGGCCGGGACAAGGGCGCGGATATCCCGACCCGCACCGATTATGTGCACGCCCTGCGCCCGCTGCTGGATGTGGTGGGCAACGAGGCGGGCCTCAGCATCATCCTCTTCACGCTGGATGAAAGCGTCTACGCGCGTGAACTCGCCCCGCTGGCCGGGCATTATCCTTGCCTGAAGCTGGGGCCCAGCTGGTGGTTCCATGACAGCCCCGAAGGGATGCGCCGGTTCCGGCAGATGACCACGGAGACGGCGGGCTTCTACAACACCGTCGGCTTCAACGACGACACCCGTGCCTTCCTGTCGATCCCGGCGCGGCATGATGTGGCGCGGCGGATGGATTGCGGTTGGCTCGCCGAACTGGTCGCCGATCACCGGCTGGACGAGGATGAGGCGGCAGAGCTGGCGGTCGATCTTACCTATAACCTCGCCAAGCGGGCCTATCGGCTGTGACGCGATTGTCGCTCAGCGGTCTGGCCGACCTGCCACCCGCCGTGGCGCGGCCCGGTTATGACCGGGCGGGCGTGACGACCGGGATCGTCCACCTCGGCATCGGGGCGTTCCACCGGGCGCATATGGCCGACTATATCGATAGGGCGCTGGCGGCGGGCGATCATCGCTGGGGCATCACCGGCGTCTCGCTGCGGTCCCCCGGCGTGCGCGATCAGCTGGCACCGCAGGACGGGCTCTACACTCTGGTCGAGCGGGACGGGAGCGGGGATCGGTTGCGGATCATCGGCGCGGTTGGCCGCGTGCTGGTCGCGGCGGAAGACCCGGCGGCGGTGATCGCAGCGATGGCGCACCCCGATGTGCGGATCATCTCGCTGACCGTGACCGAAAAGGGATATTGCCACGATCCGGCGACGGGCGCGCTGAACCCGGATCATCCCGACATCGTGCATGATCGCGCTCACCGGCAAGCGCCGCGCTCGGCGATCGGCTATCTGGTGGCGGCGCTGGCGGCGCGGCAGGCGGGCGGCGCGGGGCCGGTTAGCCTGCTCAGCTGCGACAACCTGCCCCACAACGGCGCGGTGCTGGCGCGGGTGGTGCGGGAGTTTGCGCAGACCGCCGCGCCCGGCCTGCCGGAGTGGATCGCGGCGAACGTCACTTTCCCCGCCACGATGGTCGACCGCATCGTCCCCGCCACCACTGACGCCGACCGCAGCGCACTTGCCGCCACGCTGGGGTGCGAGGATCATGGCATGGTCAAGGCCGAGCCCTTCACGCAGTGGGTGGTGGAGGACAGCTTCGCCGCCGGTCGCCCCGATCTGGCGGCCTTCGGGGTGCAGCTGGTCGATGATGTGCGCCCATGGGAGCTGGCGAAGCTGCGGATGCTCAACGGCAGCCATTCGACGATTGCCTATATGGGCCTGGCGCGGGGTTATGAATTCGTCGATCAGGCGATTGCCGATCCGGCGATTGCTGCGACGGTCAGAGCGTTGATGGCGGAGGCGGCCTCCACTTTGCCGCCGATGCCGGGCTTTGATCCGGCGGATTATGCCGAGGCGTTGCTGGCGCGGTTCGCCAATCCGGCGCTCGAACACCGGCTGGCGCAGATCGCGATGGACGGATCGCAGAAGCTGCCGCAGCGGCTGGTGCAGACCGTGGCGGATCGCCACGCCGCCGGACACCTCGCTCCGGCTGCCGCGCGCGGGATTGCGGCGTGGATGGCGCACCTTGCCGGGCCGCACGTCAACGATCCGCTAGCCGCCGCGCTGGTGCCGCTGGCCGAAGCCGCCGAGGGCGATGCCGGGCGATTGGTGGAGAGCCTGTGCGATCTCGCGGCGATCTTTGGCGAGACGGGCAAGGCTGACTGGTTCCGCCACCAGATTATCGCGGCCGCGCGCGCATGACCGCCCCGCCCCGCCATCTCGTCGCCTCCGACCGGGATAGCGTCGGCATCGCTCTCGCCCCGCTCACCGCAGGCGAGACCGTGGGGGGCATCACCATTGCCGAGCCCATCGCCGCCGGGCACAAGTTCGCCATGAGCCGACACGAACCGGGTGATGCGGTAACGAAGTTCGGGCAACCCATCGGGCAGGCCAGCGCGGCGATCCCCGTGGGCGCGCATGTCCACACCCACAATGTCGCCTTCGCCGCCAGCGATGCGGCACCCGCCATCGCCAGCCGGATCGTCGAGCCGCCGCCGCGCCGGGCGGAGTTCCTCGGCTACCACCGCCCCGATGGCCGGGTGGGCACGCGCAATTTCATCGGCATCCTCACCTCGGTCAATTGCTCGGCAAGCGTGGCGCGGCGAATCGCGGCGCACTTCACGCCTGAACGGTTGGCCCCGTTCCCCAACGTCGATGGGGTGATCGCCTTCAGCCACATGTCGGGCTGCGGCATGGCGAAGGAGGGGCGCGGTATCGCAAACCTGCGCCGCACCATCGGCGGCTATGCCCGCCACCCCAATTTTGCGGGCGTGCTGATCGCCGGGTTGGGGTGCGAGGTCAACCAGATCGATCCGCTGCTGGCCGATCAGGGCCTCACCCCCGGCGCGATGCTGCGCAGCCTGACCATCCAGGACGCAGGGGGGACCAAGGCCGCGATTGCCGCCGGGATTGCGGAGGTGGAAGCGATGCTGCCCCTCGCCGATGCCGCACAGCGCGCGCCCGCTGATGCAGCGCATCTGACGCTCGGCCTGCAATGCGGCGCATCGGACGGTTATTCGGCGATCACCGCCAACCCTGCCTTGGGCCGCGCAGCCGATCTGCTGGTGGCCGCAGGGGGCGGCGTGGTCCTCTCCGAAACGCCTGAAATCTTCGGGGCGGAGAACCTGCTGCTGGAGCGCGCGCGCGACGGTGCCATCGCCGATGCCCTGCGTGCGCGGATCGACTGGTGGCTGGACTATGCGCGGGGTGACGGGCAGAGCCTCAACAACAACCCCTCCCCCGGCAACATCGCGGGCGGGATCACCACCATCCTCGAAAAGTCGCTGGGCGCGGTCGCCAAGGCGGGGACATCGCCGCTGAGCGCAGTGATTGACTATGCCGCCCCGATCAGCGCGCCGGGCCTCACCTTCATGGACACACCGGGCTATGATCCCTGCTCGGCCACCGGGCAGATTGCAGGCGGCGCGAACCTCATCGCCTTTACCACCGGGCGCGGATCGGTGTTCGGATCGAAGCCCGCGCCGACGCTGAAGCTCGCGTCGAACAGCGCGCTCGCCGCCCGCATGGCAGACGATATCGACATTGATTGCGGGCGGCTGATCACGGGCGAAGCGACGCTGGAGGAGCTGGGCGAGGCGATCTTCGCGGCCTTGCTCGACACCGCCAGCGGGCGTGCGACCAAATCCGAAGAGAATGATCTGGGCGAAGAGGAGTTTGTGCCGTGGGTGCCTGGCGCAGCTTACTAGCCCTGATCGCCGCGCTGATGGCGCTCGCCCCGGCGCAGGCGGCGCCGGTCCCGGCGGACGAGGTGCGTGCGGCGCTGACCGAAATCTCCGATACGATGGCCGCACGCCTGATGGATGATCACGGCCGCGCGCGGGGGGATTATCACTGGGCGAGCGGCGAATGGCGCGAATATGAGCCCGCCTGGCACACCGGCCAGATGATCGAGGCGCTGCTCGCCGCGCACGAGGTAACGGGCGATCCGCGCTACCTGACGCGGGCGCGGGCGGCAGGGGATTGGTGGACCGCGCTCGAACTCACAGACGGCCCGTTCAAGGGCATGATCAACGCCGCGCATGGCGACCGGCTGGGCGCGCTGATCAATTTCACCACCGTGGGCAATGGCACGCCGGGGCTGTTCCGGTTGAGCCGGGTGACGGGTGATCCGCGCTATGCCGATGTCGCCACGCGGGCGATCATCTGGCTGGCGCGGAACACGCAGGTGCCGGGCCATCCGGGGCTTTACTACAACATCCTCGACCCGGCGACGGGCACGATCTGGACTGACAAGTCGCCCCACCACGATGTTGCCAAGGCCAGCGTCGAACAGGTCGCACGGCCCAATATCGAAGGCTCGCCCTTCCTCGATGCTTGCCGGCACGGCGGCGAGGCTTGGCTGTGCGAGGCGCATTTCGATCTCGCCCGCCGCACCGCCGCGCGGCAATCGGCCAACGGGTTCTGGATGGAATTCGAGCCCAATGATCCGGCCAGCGGCACCGTCCACCCGCGCTTCAACACCTGGAATGCCGAGGCCATGCTGCGCGCCTATCGGGAAACGGGCGAGCGCCCCCTGCTCGACGCCGCACTCGCCACCGCGCGCGCCAATGTGGCGCTGATGGAAGAGGACGGGCGGTTCGATTACGAGCAGAGTGTCAGCGGGCAGCGCGGGCGCAATGCCCCGACCGGATCGGCCACCGCCTTTGCCGGGCTGCTGTGGCTTGACCTGCGCGAATTGGGCCACACCGAATTCGACACCCACATTCACGCCGCCGCGCGCTGGCTGATCGCCAACCGCTTTCCCGCCGACCACCCCGACCCCAACCTGCGCGGGCTGGTGAAGGAGTTGCGGGTCAAGAACGGGCAAGTGATCCAGCGCGATCTGGGTAACCCCTTCGCCGTGCGGTTTCTCGCCGCCTATCTTGAGGCCTTCCCGCAATGACACCGTCGCGCCGCCAGTTTCTTGCCGGGACCGCGCTTGGCGCCATCGGGCTGGCCGCGTCACGGGGGGCGCTGGCCCAGCCGGTGACCCCGCCCGCAGAGCAGGCCCGCCCGCTGCTGCATCTCCCCGCCCGCAAGCGGATCAGCCTCGACGGCGAATGGCGCTACATCCTCGATCCTTTCGACGCGGCCAAGCGCGGCAACAACCGGCGGCGCACCTTCTGGAATGCGCTTGCCCCCGGTCCCGAAGGCCCGCTGGTGGAATATGACTGGGAGGCCAGCCCCACCATCGACCTGCCGCGCGACTGGAACAGCCACGCAGCCGAGCTGCTGTGGTATGACGGCCCGGTCTATTTCCGCCGCACCTTCACCGCCGAGGCCAAGCCCGGCGCGCGCCGCTTCCTCGCTTTCGAGGCGGTCAATTACCACGCGACCGTCTGGCTCAACGCGGAGAAAATCGCCGAGCATGAAGGCGGCTTTACGCCCTTCGCGGTCGATGTGACCGACCGGCTCCGCCCCGGCGAGAACGCCATCACCGTCTGCGCCGACAGCCGACACCACGCCGAAGCCGTGCCGACCGACTATACCGACTGGCAGAACTATGGCGGCATCACCCGCTCGGTCTGGCTGATCGAGACGCCTGCGACCCGGATAGACGATGTGTTCTTGCGGCTGGAGGGCGACCGGGTGGTGGCCGATGTGACTCTGGCAGGGCCGGAGGCCGCCGGGCAGCGGATCGAGGTTGCGCTGGGCGGCCTCAAACTCTCCGGCGTGACCGGCGCGGATGGCACCCTGCGTCTTTCGGCCAAACGCCCGAAATCGCTCGCCCTGTGGTCGCCCGATAGCCCGGTGCTCCACGCTCTAACCGTCACCTCGCCTGCCGACAGCATCACGGACCGCATCGGCCTGCGCACCATCGCCACGCGCGGACGCGAAATCCTGTTCAACGGCGCACCGCTGTTCCTGCGCGGCATCAGCCTGCACGAGGAACCCATCGGCCCCGTCGGCACCCGCCGCATGACGGAAGGCGACGCCCGCCGACTGCTGCGCGAGGCCAAAGCACTGGGCTGCAATTTCGTGCGCCTCGCGCATTATCCCCACAGCGAAATCACATTGCGGCTGGCCGATGAGCTGGGCCTGATCGTGTGGTCCGAAATCCCGGTCTACTGGGAACAGATCGCCTACGGATCGCCGCACACGCTGGCGCTGGCGCGCGCGATGCTGGCCGACATGATCCGGCGTGATCGCAATCGCTGCGCCATCGGCCTGTGGTCAGTCGCCAACGAGACCCCGGTGGAAGAGCCGCGCACCCGCTTCCTGCGCACGCTGATCGCCGATGCCCGCGCGCTCGATCCCACCCGGCTGATCACCGCCGCGCTCAACAAGAACGTGGATGTCGGCGGCGCGGCGGAGGGGACCACCCGGTTCAGCGTGGAAGACCCCCTGGGCGCGGACCTCGATGTGCTGGCGGTCAACCAGTATGAGGCATGGTATTCCGACCGCTCGCCCGATGAAATCGCAGGCGTGAGCTTCACCAGCATCTACGACAAGCCGCTGATGTTCTCCGAATTCGGCGCGGATGCGAAGCACGGCACACACGGCCCGCGCGAGCACCTGTGGACCGAGGAATATCAGGCGTGGCTCTACGAAGAAACGCTCAAGCTGGTCGACCGCACCCCCGGCTGCGTCGGCCTGTCGCCCTGGGTGCTCAAGGACTTCCGCAGCCCGCGCCGCTGGCATGGCAAGCACCAGCAATTCTGGAACCGCAAGGGCCTGATCGCCGAGACGGGAGAACGCAAGCTCGCCTGGACCGTGCTGCATGATTACTACCTCGCGAAGGCCGCCGGCGATGCTTGACCGGCGGATGGTGCTGGCGGGCGGGCTGGCGGCGGGGGCCTGCGCGCATCTGCCTAAAGCAGCCGCCTCGCCGTGGGACCGCGCCGCGGCGATCGCGCGCGGCGTGCGCCTGCCGCAGATCGCCGCGCGGCAGGAGATCATCACCGCCCACGGCGCGACATCAGGCTTCGGCAACGATGCGCGCCCCGCGATCATGGCGGCGATGGCATCGCTGGGCACAGGCGGCGGGCGCGTGGTTCTGCCGCCCGGCGAATGGCGCAGCGACGGCCCGATCCACCTTCGCAGCGGCATCGACCTCCACGTGGCAGAAGGCGCAACCCTGCGCTTCAGCCGCGAACCGCGCCACTACCTGCCGCTCGTCCTCACCCGCTGGGAGGGGACCGAGTGCTGGAACTACTCCCCGCTGATCTATGCGCAGGGCGCGCAGGACATCGCCATCACCGGCGGCGGCACCATCGACGGGCAGGGGTTCGAAGGCTTCTTCCAATGGCGCGCCCGCCAGCGGGACGACCAGATGGCGCTGCGCCAGATGGGTGCAGACGGCGTGCCCGTAAGCCAGCGCGTGTTCGGCGAGGGGCATTATCTGCGCCCCGGCTTCGTCCAGTTCGTCAGCTGCCAGCGCGTCCTGATCGAAGGGCCGCGCTTCATCGATTCGACCTTCTGGATGATCCACCCGGTCTATTGCGACCATGTCACGGTGCGCCGGATCAGCCTCAAAAGCGATCACCTCAACAGCGATGGGGTCGATCCCGACAGCTGCTCGGACGTGCTGATCGAGGGGTGCACCTTCGATGTCGGCGATGACGGCGTGGCGATCAAGGCGGGGCGCGATCAGGATGGCTGGCGCGTCGGCCGCCCCTGCCGCCGGATCGTGGTGCGGGGCTGCGAATATCGCGGCACGGCGGGCGGCGGCATGTCAATCGGCAGTGAAATGTCGGGCGGGGTCGAGCAGGTGTTCTGCGAGGATTACCGCATGAACGACGTCACCCACGGGCTCTATTTCAAATCGAACAATGATCGCGGCGGGTTCATCCGGGACGTGCATTTCCGCCGGGTGACAATCGCGCGGGCGCAGTGCCCGGTGATCGTCACCACCGATTACCACGGCTATCGCGGCGGCAACTTCCCCACGGCGCTATCGGAAGTTTCGATCAGCGATGTGACCTGCGGCGAGGCCATCGTCGGCGTCAGCCTCGCCGGATCGGCGGACGCGCCGCTGCGCGCGGTCACCTTGCGGGATGTGACAGTGGGGCGCGCCAAGACGCCGATGCGGATCCGCAATGCGCAGGGGTTGACCTTCGACAATGTCCGCGTGAACGGGGCGGCGCTGGCCGCGATGAGCGATACCGGTCCCGAATCTTTCCGCGATCAGCTGAAAAGCTAGAGCTTTACGGCATCCCTGAAAATCGCCGGATCAATGCTCGCCCCGAAGCCCGGCCCGTCCGGCAGGGTCAGCACCCCGTTCTTCGGCTCGATCACCGGCGCGTGCGCAAAGTCCAGCTTGCGCGGCTTCAGACGATATTCCTGCAAGCCATAAAGGTTGCTCGCCTGCGCGGCGAAGTGCAGCAGCTCCACCGTCTCCATCCCGTTGCGCGGATAATGCGGCGCGATCCCTACGCCGCGCTCCGCCGCCATGCGCTGCACGCGCAAAGTGCGCAGCATCCCGCCGTTGTACATGAAATCGGGCTGGAGCACGTCGAGGCCCTTGTTGTCGAGATACCAGCGCCAGCGTTCCATCGCGCTGTCCTGCTCGCCGCCCGCGATTTTGATGCGGCGTGCGGCGCGCGTGACCTGCGCGGTCATCTCGAAATCCTCGAACGGGCACGGCTCTTCCAGCACCGCGACGCCGTAATCCTCCAGCATCCGCACAAGCCGGATCGCGGCGGGTGCATCATAGCTGCCATTGGCATCGGCGTAGATGATGAAGTCGTCGCCCATGCGTTTACGCACCGCCTTGACCACCGCTTCGGAGCGACCGGGGAACGCATCCTGATTGCGGCTCATCCGCCCGCCGACCTTGATCTTCGCCCCGCGCGCGCCGGTTGCGGCGACGGCCTTGGCGACCGCCTCGGCCTCTGCCTCACCTGTCGATTTGCGGTCGAGGCTGGAGACATAGATCGGGATCTCGGTCCGCAGCACCGGCCCCATCATGTCCACGCACCGCTTGCCCGCCGCCTTGCCGAGCATGTCCCACACCGCGAGTTCAAGATGGCCGATGGCGGTCCAGAAGGCGAGGCCAGCGAACTTGTATTGCGCGGTGTAAACCCGGTCGATGATCGCGGGCAGATCGCGCAGATCGGACTTGGAGAAAGCGGGGACAGCAATCTGGTGGAACAGGCTCATCACCTCTTCCATCCGGCTGTTGGCCTTGATCACGCCTTCATCGCCATCGGTGGAACGCACCCGCACGAACTGATGCGCGCCCCCCACCACCAGCACCTCGGCCGATGCGAGGCGCACCGGGCGCGTAACATGCGCGTGAAAATCGACCGGCGACGGCAAGTCCCTGAAGGTAAATTGGCCCGACCGATTTCGGCCCGCTGGGGTCGATTGTGCATGTGCCACCCCAGCAGCAGCCAGAGCACAGATTGCGAGGAAATTGCGTCGGTCCATGCCCGCAACATGGACAAGAAGGCGCAGTGCTGTCAATAAAATTGGACCATCCAATTTTGGCCAATTCCGGGCGAAACCGCATGCAAGCATCAACGTCGATCCCGTCCGATACCGCCAAGCCTGCCCCGTGGTATCGTTCGCTTTACGGCGCGGTGCTGCTTGCGGCCCTTCTGGGCATCGCGGTCGGCGCGATCTGCCCTGATCTCGGCGCCAGCCTCAAACCGCTGGGCGATGGCTTCATCAAGCTGGTGAAGATGGTGATCGCGCCGGTCATCTTCTGCACCGTCATCACCGGGATAGCCGGGATGGAATCGCTGGAACGGGTCGGCCGGGTCGGGGTCAAAGCGCTGGGCTATTTCCTGTTCTTCTCCACGCTGGCGCTGATCGTGGGGCTGGTGATGGGCAATCTGGTGCAGCCCGGCGCGGGGATGAACATCGATCCCGCAACGCTCGACCCCGCCAGCGTCAGCCAATATCAGGACAAGGCGCGCGACGCCGGGATCGTCGCCTTTCTCCTCGATATCATCCCCGATACCATGGTCGGCGCGCTGACGTCGGGGTCGATCCTGCAAGTCCTGTTGGTCGCGCTGCTGATCGGAATCGCGTTGACCACCATGGGCGAGGCGGGCCGCCCGATCATCGGCGCGATCCGTCAGGCGTCTGACCTCATGTTCCGGCTGGTCAGGCTGATCATGTATGCAGCGCCGGTGGGCGTGTTCGGATCGATGGCCTTCACCATCGGCAAATACGGGCTGGAATCGCTCGGCAATCTGCTCGGGCTCATCGCGACATTCTACCTCACCAGCATCATCTTCGTGGTGATGGTGCTGGGATTGGTCAGCCGCGCCTGCGGCTTTTCGATCTTCCGCCTCATCGCCTATATCCGGCAGGAATTGCTGCTGGTGCTGGGGACGTCTTCGTCGGAAGCGGCGCTGCCCAACCTCATGGCGAAGCTGGAACGCGCCGGCGCGGATCGTTCGGTCGTCGGGCTGGTGGTGCCGACGGGATATTCCTTCAACCTCGATGGCACCAATATCTACATGACGATGGCCGCGCTGTTCATCGCGCAGGCGACCAACACCGATCTGTCGATCGCCGATCAGGTGCTGCTGCTGCTGGTGGCGATGATCAGTTCCAAGGGATCGGCAGGCGTCACGGGGGCAGGCTTCATCACTCTGGCGGCCACACTGTCGGTGGTGCCCGCCATCCCGGTGGTGGCGATGGCGCTGATCCTGGGGATCGACCGTTTCATGAGCGAATGCCGGGCGCTGACCAACTTCATCGGCAACGCGGTCGCCACGCTGGTTGTTGCCAAGTGGGAAGGCGCGCTCGACCATGACATGCTCGATCAGGCCCTGACCGGGCGATCAGCGGGGCGGGAATAGGGGCTGGCCCGCCGGGCACGCCGTTCAAAACGCGCCATTTTTTCGAAAGATATGGTGAGCCCGACAGGATTCGAACCTGTGACCCGCTGATTAAAAGTCAGCTGCTCTACCTACTGAGCTACGGGCCCACATGCCTGCGCCGACGCGGCGCTTGCCGGGGTCACCTAGGCAGGGGGCGCGGGCGGGTCAAGCGGGCTTGGGATCGCAAGAGCGTGAGGCCGGTGATCGGATCGCGCCACTGTGGGGCGATGGCGCAGGCCGGGGTCAGCACGAAATGGCGCTGCGCATAGGCCGGATGCGGGATTGCAAGGCCGGGTGAGGACCACGCCCCGCCGCTCCACAACACGATATCGCAATCGAGCACCCGGTCGCCCCACCGCTGCCCGCCACGGCGGCGACCGAATTCGCGCTCCATCCGCTTCAGCGCGGCAAGCAGCGACGGCGGATCAAGCTCGCTTTGCAGCAGCAGGGCGGCATTGGCAAAGCGGCGGCGCGACGGGCCCATCGGCGCAGTGGCGATCACCGGCGCGCGGGCGGTGACGGTGCCAAGGCTCGCGCACTCCTCCATCGCCGCGCGCACCGCTCCCTCAGGCGCGCCGTAGCGCGGGTGCCGCCGGTTGCTCCCCAGCGCGATCAGGTAGGTTTTGCTCAAGAGGCTCAATGTGGGCCGTCAGATATCCTGGGCAATCCGCCCATAGAGCTGCGGGCGGCGATCGCGGAAGAAGCCCATCCCCGCCCGGTGCATCGCCGCGCGGGCAAGATCCAGCCGGGCGACAAGCACGCCGCTGTCATCGCGCCCGAACTCGGCAAGGTAATCGCCCCATTCGTCAGCGATGAAGGAGTGGCCGTAGAACGTCTGGGCACGGTCCGCCGGGCCTTCGTGCCCGATCCGGTTGGCCGCCACCACCGGCATGCAGTTCGACACCGCATGGCCGATCATCGCGCGCCGCCACATGCGGCTGGTGTCGAGCGCGGCGTCATAGGGTTCCGATCCGATCGCGGTGGGATAGAGCAGCAGCTCCGCCCCCAGCAGCGCCATCACCCGCGCACATTCGGGATACCACTGATCCCAGCAGATGCCGACGCCGACCTTGACCACCGCCCCGCCCTCACCCGGCACATCCCACACCTTGAAGCCATCATTGCCGGGGCGGAAATAATACTTTTCCTCATATCCCGGCCCGTCGGGGATGTGGCTTTTGCGATAGGTGCCCTGCACGGCGCCATCCGGGCCGATCATGGCGAGGGTGTTGTAATAGTGGTGCCCGTCACGCTCGAAGAAGCTGGTGGGGATCGTCACCTTCAGCTTTGCGGCAAGGGCTTGCATGGCGATGACGCTGGGGTGCTGCGCCAAGGGCCGGGCGAGGGCGAACAGCGCCTCATCCTCGTCACGGCAGAAATATTCGCCGCTGAACAGTTCGGGCGGCAGGATCAGCTGCGCGCCGCTGGCCGCCGCTTCCTCCACCAGCGCGGTGACGGCGGCGATGTTAGCGGCCTCGTCAGGCGCGGCGAGGGGCAGCTGGAGGGCGGCGACGGTGATGGCGGTCATGGCCTGCGCCCTACAGCGATTCGCGCCGGGGGGGAACCTTTCGTCCCCCACCGGCGCCGCGCCGATCACATCGCCTTCTTGAACAACCCAACGGCCGTTCAGGCCGCCTTCTTGAACAACAACGTCATCCGGTCGCTTTCGCCAAGGCCCTTCAGATCATCGCGCTTGGTGGCAAGCACAGGGGGCATTTCCCAGACGCCTTCCTTGTGATCGGCCGTGTCCCTGGGGTTGGCGTTGATCTCGCTGGCGGCGACCAGTTCGAAGCCGTTGATCCGCATGAAATCCACCACGTCCTGCTGCTTGAGGTAGCCCTTGGTGCCATTGGCATAGGACCACGGCGCATCCGCCTTGGCGCGGTGCTGTTCGATGCCGAGCAGGCCGTCATCCTTGAGCAGCTCACGCATCGCCTTCAATTCGGTATCCGCAGTGCCGCCGCGCATCAGGTTGTGCATCGCGCGCATCACCAGAATACGGTCGAAGGTGCCTTTGTGACCTTCAAGGTTGTCGAGCGTGAAGGCGGAGAACTTCTCGGCCGGAAGCCCGGTAAAGCCCGCCACTTCCTTGCCAAAACCTGCCGCCATGTCGCGGATGCGCTGCTGGCGGGCGGGATCGGCCGTGGCGGTGAGCGGGTTGGCATAGAGGCCGACAAGCTGCCCCTCACCCCCCACATAATGCCCCAGCAGGCGCGAATACCAACCGCCGCCCGGCGCATATTCGCCGACCTTCATTTCAGGGGCGATTTCAAAGAAGGCCAGCGTTTCGGATGGGTGTCGAAATTGGTCGCGCTTGCGGTCCTCGGCCCGGGTCGGGTGGTTCACCGCGCTTGAAATCGCCTCGGCATGGCGTTCGGCAAACGGCGCGGTGGCGGGCTTGGCATGGCCATCGGCAAACGCCGGAGCGACCATTCCGGCAGCAAGGGCAAGGCCGCTCGCGGCGGCGGCGGCAAGGATCAGTTTCTTCATGGCGCGATTGTCTCCGGGCGGAATTTGGTATCGATGCCTGCGTCCCCGCTGGCAATCGCCCGTTGCTAGCCTATCTTTGCCACAAACCAACGGAGAATTCGATGAGCAACGTGGAGTCCGCGATCATTGCCGGCGGCTGCTTCTGGTGCACCGAGGCGGTGTTCCGCGATGTGGTGGGGGTGAGCGGCGTGGAGAGCGGCTATATCGGCGGCACCAAGCCTAATCCCACCTACAAGGAGGTGTGCACCGGCACCACCGGCCATGCGGAGGGTATCCGCGTCACCTTTGATCCGGGGGTGATCTCCCTGGCCCAAATCTACGATGTGTTCCTGGGCACGCATGATCCGACGCAGCTGAACCGTCAGGGCGGCGATGTCGGCACGCAATATCGCAGCGCGATCTTCCCCCTGTCCGGCGAACAGGGCGAGGAGGCGAAGGCCGCGATCGCGCGCTGGAATGCCGAGAACGGCAAGACCGCCGTCACCACGATCGAAGGCCTGTCAGGCGGCGAACAGACCGGGCCGTGGTATCCAGCCGAGGGTTACCACCAGGAATACTGGGACGGCGAAGGCCAGCGCAATCCCTACTGCCTCGCGGTGATCCCGCCCAAGCTGATGAAGCTTAGGAAGTCGTTTCAGAAGTATGTGAAGAGCTGAGGTCGCTACCCGATCTGCTCAAGCGCGTCTCTCAACCGAAACACGATCAGCATAACGACAAATGTGATCGAGAATGCCCCGAAGAAGCGCAAGAGGGTCTCACGCCAAGTCGATGGTGGCCGAGGAGAATCATCGGCCCGTCGACCCAGCGTCGAATGCTCGTAGGCATATTCGAGAAGTCGCAACAGGGGATTGCGATTTGCCTGCCTTAATTTCCATTCCTCTCGCGCATAATTAGCTTCTCGTGCCAGATCGAGGTTTCGGCTGCGAAATTTTCGCAAGGCCTCACCGCAATACATGAGCTGATAGTGGTCTATGAACATCGGCAGGAGACATTCACCGTCCTCGGTCAGCTCATAGGCCCGCAAGGAGAAAGCATCGTCCTCGAGCATCGGGAGTTTGTATGACCGCTCGACCCAGCCGAGTACCTCCAGTTCCTGCAAAAAACGATCAAGCGGCGCCTGATCTACAGTAAGAAAGGCATCGCCCGCATTCTTGCAACTCAGGACGAGGGAAAGATCACCCAGCGACAAGTTTTGCCAGCCCCCCAAGAGAATGTTCCGGACAGCATCCGACTGCGGGGGGCCAAAATCTTCTGGATGCATCGGCTGTCTCGACAGGTGTGGAACGCCAAGTGTCTGCCGAAATATTGTTAAATTTAGACTATTTCCTCCACCGCCCGACAAAAAACCCATCCAGCCCGCCCGCATCGGCCAACATCCCCGGGTGCGTGCGCAGCCAGCCCTGTGGCGTCGGGGCGAGGCCAGCGGGGAGTTCGTCCGCCGTAATCGGTGCGGGGCTGAGGCCCAGCTGCGCGTCGATCCACGCCGCCTGCTGCTCGCCCTCCTCCGCCTCCAGCGAGCACACTGCATAGACCAGCACACCGCCGGGGTTGAGCCACCCCGCCGCCCGCGTCACCAGCGCGCGTTGCAAGTCCACCATCTCCGCGATCTGGCCTTTGCCGATCCGGTGCAGCACATCGGGATGGCGGCGGCAGGTGCCGGTCGCGGTGCAGGGCGCGTCGATCAGGATCGCATCGAAACGGTGCTTCGGCTCCCACGCCAGCGCATCGGCGCGCACGGGCGAGGCCTTGAGGCCGGTGCGCTTCAGATTGTCCTTGAGGAGATCGAGCCGCCGCTTCGACAGGTCCAGCGCCGTCACCTTCCACCCGGCGGCGGCCAGCTGCATCGTCTTGCCCCCGGGCGCCGCGCACAGATCGAGCGCCGAGCGGCCCCCGGTGTCACTGGCCCCCGCCCCCAGCAGCCGCGCGGGGAGCGAGGCGGCGAGATCCTGCACCCACCAGGCACCCTCCCGGAAATCCGCCAGGCTTTCGACCGCCGTGCCGCGCGGCAGGCGGACATGGCCGGGGGCGAGACTGATCCCGCCCATCGCCACGGCGCGCGCCTGCGCCTCGCCCGCATCGCGCAGCGCCAGATCAAGCTCGGGCGGGAAGGCGAGGCCGGGCTGGATCGCGGCCGCCTTGTCCGCGCCCCAGCGTTCCGTGACGCGCGCGGGCAGGGTGGGCGCTGCGGGCAGGCCCGCCCCGTCCCTGACCAGCGCGGCAAACACGCCATGCGCCAGCCGCCGGGGGCCGCCTGCCAGCAGCGGCAGGCCGGTGGCGATCACCGCATGCGGGGGCGTGTCGAGCCGCCATGCCTGCGCCAGCATCACCCGCAGCACCATGCGCGCCTTGGCGTCCTCCGGCAGGCGCTGCTTCGTGGCACTGTCGATCGCGGTGTCGAGGTCGGTCAGCCAGCGCAGGCTCTCCCCCGCAATGGCGCGGGCGAGCGCGCGGTCAGGCGCGGTGCGAACATCGCCGAGCGCGGGCCCTTCGGCCTGCTCCAGCGTCTCGCCCCGGCGCAGCACAGCATCGAGCAGGCGGAGCGCGGCGCGGCGCACGGGAAGGCCGGGGGTCTGTGGCATGGCACGCCCCTAACCGCGGTTGAAACAAAGCGCCAGCACGCGCATTTGTGCCTTATGACCAAGCAGAAAAGCGAAGCCGCCAAAACCTTCCGCAAACCCGCCCACTGGAGCAACGACCCGCCCCCCGCCCCCAAGGCGACCGACCCGCTGGCAGGCGAGCCCAAGCCGCTATCCCCGACCCGTTATGGCGACTGGGAGAAGGACGGGATCGCGTGGGATTTTTGATGGGGCGGGGATGTGCCTCAGTGCGCGACGTCATCCCGGCGAAGGCCGGGACCCAAAGCGGGTGCGCGCGAGCGATGAGAGCGAAAACTGGGCCCCGGCCTTCGCCGGGGTGACGAACGTGGCAAGAGCAATTTGGACCCCCGAAAGTGTCGGGAGCGACGACGTGCTCTAGATGCTAGAGTTTTGTGATATTTGCGTTTGTACCATCATTGACCTTGAAAGCGTCTTGAACCGCTTTCTGGGATTTTTCCACGTCCGCAACCGCATTCTGACCCACTACCTCATCAATGAGATCAGCTTGAATATTCGAAATTATGACGTCCGACAAAATAAGAGAATAAAGGGCTAAAATAACAAATGAGTTTACAAGCGCAACAGTGAAGCTAACATATTGGATATAATTTACTATAAAGCCGTCAATCTTTACTGATGAAACTGAAATGTCAACTACAATCGCAACTAGAATTACAACAACAGTTATTAGATAAGATTTAACAAGCTTTCTAAATGCCGCTGTCGCAGTAAGGGCCTGAGCCGCTTTTATTTTATCATATGGAATTGGAGGAAATCCGCGAGCCAGTCGAACAAAAATTGCTGCGAGCACGACACTTAACAGGATTGGCAATTTACCGGCAATTATAAGCCAAACCCCACCGGCTGGAAAATTGAACGCAATGCTTGCAAGAATCAAACAGGCCAGAAATCCTACTGAATATTTCATTTTAGTATCAGTTTTTTGTCTTCTATCCAGCGAATAAATGTTGAAACCATTACGTCTGTCGCGTGGTCGAAGTCCATTAGCACATTCTTTTCGTCAGCGATATCGAACGGCCTTTTCGTCCCGAGAATAACTCCGCCGTTTTTGAATTCACCGTCCTTACCTGCTATTCCGATCAACCCATCGTCGATATCGGCCAGTTCAGTAACAATTTCTTGGAGGGCAGATTTAATTTTCTGGTCGCGTGGCCCGGCCACGGACCACTGAACATCGGCGACCAAGCGGTTCTTTTCTCCTAGCGAACCCATGAGACGTTCAAAGGCGTGCTGTGGCAAAACCGTTTGAACTACAGATTCTGCCTTGCTCCACGCAACAGATGCAGCACCGGCCCGTTTCTTGACCTCACCCCCGATGTTCAGAGCAACGCCTTTCGCGTCGGAGTTACTACCCTTTATTCGAAACTTTGAAATTCGTCCGATATCTTGCACTTCCGCTTTGTCGAGCACGGCAGAAAGCGAAATCGAGCCCATATCGAGGTTGCCCAATAGCCAGCGGAAAAATGGCTCAACATCACGCTTTCGGAAACCCTTTACGGTAACGAATATCAGGTGGTCGTGCCTCACATAAAAATAGCAAATACCCTGAATGAAATCATCTTTCGAGCCAGCAGATTGTTCTGCAAGTTTAAAGATAGTAGATACTGTCGCTGTTGTTAGCTGTTTTTTCACAGCTTCCCGCCTCAGGACAGGCTGCATAAGGCCAGGAACTACCTCGCAAATGATTCCGGCGATCCCATCAGTAACGTCTGCAAACTCATTGAGTAGGAGTTCTCGACCGTCTTGATGGTGGACCATCACACGCTCAGCAGGGGCATCGGAGAATCGCCGACCGGACTTCATCTCGGCGCTCATGATCTCCCTTAAACACTGCTCAAGCGTCTTACCACAATCCGTCAAGGACGCCCGGTAATTGAGGGCAAAATATCGCACCGCCATCTCGTTGCCCCTCTTTCGCCCTACTCCGCAGCCTCAGCCCCAAACAACCCAGCCTCGGCCACCACAGCCTCATCCTCATTCACAGCCTTCGCCTTCTGGCGGCTATCAAACGACGACCACACCGAGTTCCAATCACCCCGCGTCGCGCCCTTCGAATATTCCGTCGCGCGCGTTTCGAAGAAGTTCGCGTGCTCCACCCCGTTCAGCAGCGGCGCCAGCCACGGCAGGGGATGTTCTTCGATCATGTAGATCTCCTGGAGGCCCAGCTGCTTCAGGCGCCAGTCGGCGATGTAGCGGATGTAACGCTTGATCTCCTTGGCGCTCATCCCGTCGACCGGGCCCATTTCGAAGGCCAGGTCGATGAAGGCGTCTTCCAGCCGCACGGTCTTCTGGCAGATGTCGATCAGGTCTTCCTTCACCGCCTTGGTGAGGCACTGGCGTTCCTCGCAGAAGGTGTGGAACAGCTTGATGATGCCCTCGCAATGCAGGCTCTCGTCGCGGACCGACCAGCTGACGATCTGGCCCATGCCCTTCATCTTGTTGTGGCGCGGGAAGTTCATCAGCATGGCAAAGCTGGCGAACAGCTGGAGCCCTTCGGTAAAGCCGCCGAAGGCTGCCAGCGTGCGGGCAATATCCTCATCGGTGTCGACGCTGAACTGGCCGAGGAAATCGTGCTTGTCCTTCATCTCCTCGTATTCGAGGAAGGCGGAGTATTCCGCTTCGGGCATGCCGATGGTGTCGAGCAGGTGCGAATAAGCCGCGATGTGCACCGTTTCCATGTTGGAAAACGCGGCGAGCATCATCTTGACCTCGGTCGGCTTGAACACGCGGCCGTAATTGTCGTGGTAGCAATTCTGCACCTCGACATCGGCCTGGGTGAAGAAGCGGAAGATCTGGGTGAGCAGGTTGCGCTCGTTCTCGGTGATCTTCTGCGCCCAGTCGCGGCAATCTTCGCCCAGCGGCACTTCTTCGGGCATCCAGTGGATCTGCTGCTGGCGCTTCCAGAAGTCATAGGCCCAGGGATACTGGAAGGGCTTGTAGGTGTTGCGGGCTTCGAGCAGCGACATGGGCGGATACTCCGGTCAGACGGTGAATATAGCAGATACGCAGGCAAGGCCCGCGCGGATTCAGATCAGGGTGCGTAGGCGACGATGACGTAGAGGCAGAAGGGCACGAACATCGAGACCATGGCGACATGGATCATCGCGGCGTTGCGGGCGTGGCCCTCCTGATTGCGGCGCAGTTCGCGCCAGGCGTTGAAGGCGAATACGGCGCAGACAATCAAGCCGAAGATGCCCATGGCGAATGGCAGGTTCATAGTGTGATATCCCCTTGGGATTACTCCATAAAGTTCGTCAAATAAGGTCTAACGATCGGCTTTCATCCAAATAACAGTGGTAACGCCGACCCAAGAGGGCAAATACCAAAGCCACATGAATTGGACAAAACCCGGCAATCCGTCATCAAGTAGAGTTGGACTGCAAGAGAGGGTCTTCAATAAATTGATCATCCCGCGACCGTAATCGCACCGCTCCGACCGAAGATCATTGTCGAACATAATGCCAATAATAAGCCAAGCGAACGCAGCAGCGATTAATGACCAGAATTTAATGGGGCCTATCGCGGCTTTGAGATCGGAAAGACCGTGCATTTTTTTGCTCTACCTTACTGACAGCTCAGACATTCCTCGTAATCGGTCTGATCGCCGGCGCTCAATTCGATCTTGGGGGCTTCGGAGGTGTTGTCCGCTTCCACCCCGCCCGCGAAGCCTGCGCGCTGCACCGACTTCGAGCGGAGGTAGTAGAGCGACTTGATGCCGCGCTCCCACGCCTGATAGTGCAGCATCATCAGATCCCACTTGTCGACATCGGCCGGGATGAACAGGTTCAGCGACTGGGCCTGATCGATATAGGGCGTGCGATCGGCCGCGAATTCGAGCAGCCAGCGTTGGTCGATTTCAAAGCTGGTCTTGTAGACCGCCTTCTCCTCCGGCGTCAGGAAGTCGAGGTGCTGGACCGATCCGCCGCGTTCGAGGATCGAGTTCCAGACATTGGTGGAGTTCTTGGCCTTCTTCTCCAGCAGCTTTTCCAGATAGGGATTGCGCACGATGAAGCTGCCCGACAGGGTCTTGTGGGTGTAGATATTGGCCGGGATCGGCTCGATACAGGCCGAGGTGCCGCCGCAGATGATGCTGATCGACGCGGTCGGCGCGATTGCCATCTTGCAGCTGAACCGCTCCATCGCGCCCATGTCAGCCGCGTCGGGGCAGGGCCCGCGTTCCTGCGCGAGCAGCATCGAGGCTTCCGACGCCTTGGCGTGGATGTGCTTGAACATCTGCAAGTTCAGCGCCTTGGCCATCGCGCTTTCGAACCCGATGCCCTTTTGCTGGAGGAAGGAGTGGAAGCCCATCACGCCGAGGCCCACCGAACGCTCCCGCTCCGCCGAATACTTGGCGCGCGCCATTTCGTCGGGCGCGCGGTCGATATAATCCTGCAGCACGTTGTCGAGGAAGCGCATCACATCCTCAATGAACTGCTTGTCGCCCTTCCACTCTTCCCAGGTTTCGAGATTGAGCGAGGAGAGGCAGCACACCGCCGTGCGGTCATTGCCGAGGTGGTCGATCCCGGTCGGCAGGGTGATTTCGCTGCACAGGTTCGAGGTCGACACCTTCAGCCCCAGATCGCGGTGATGCTTGGGCATCATGCGGTTCACGGTGTCGGAGAACACGATGTAGGGCTCACCCGTGGCGAGGCGGGTTTCGACCAGCTTCTGGAACAGCGAACGCGCATCCACCGTGGCGCGCACTTCGCCGGTCTTGGGCGATTTGAGGTCAAACTCCGCCCCATCGCGCACCGCTTCCATGAACTCATCGGTCAGCAGCACGCCGTGGTGGAGGTTCAGCGCCTTGCGGTTGAAATCGCCCGATGGCTTGCGGATTTCGAGGAACTCCTCGATTTCCGGGTGGCTGACGTCGAGATAGCACGCCGCCGACCCGCGCCGCAGCGACCCTTGCGAAATCGCCAGCGTCAGGCTGTCCATCACGCGCACGAAGGGGATGATCCCGCTGGTCTTGCCGTTGAGGCCGACCGGCTCCCCGATGCCGCGGACATTGCCCCAATAGGTGCCGATCCCGCCGCCCTTGCTGGCGAGCCACACGTTTTCATTCCACGTGCCCACGATCCCTTCGAGGCTGTCTTCAACCGAGTTCAAGTAGCACGAGATCGGCAGGCCCCGGTTGGTGCCGCCGTTCGACAGCACCGGGGTCGCGGGCATGAACCACAGGTTCGAGATGTAGTCGTAAAGCCGCTGGGCGTGGGCTTCATCGTCGGCATAGGCATCGGCCACGCGAGCGAAGAGATCCTGATAGGTCTCTCCGGGCAGCAGATAGCGATCGGTCAGGGTTTCCTTGCCGAAATCGGTAAGGCGCGCATCGCGGTCAGGATTGGTGACAATCGTGAAGCGCCGGTCGTTGACCTTCTTGCTGTCGGTAGCCGACGCTTTCTGGGCAGCATCCTTCATCGCCGTGGCCATCGCGCCCGCAAGCGCCTCACCCGCCTTGGCGGCGATCAGCGCATCAGAGCCGCTGTCCATCGTCTTCATTGTCACAGCCTTTTCATCCCCAGCAGCGGGCGCGCCGACATTCTCGGGCGCATCCAGTTCGTTGTTCACATCGGTGTTCGCCGCATCATTGGGCACGTTGTCGCTCACCTTGAAATCCATCTGTCAGCCCCACTTTGTCCCCCGAATCGGGATTATGGCACATCTGATGACAGAGGGGGCCATGTTCCGATTCTGTTCTATACCCGGTGGTCCACAGACTTGCCAACAGCGCGCCCTGTTTCGGGGCTGCTGGCAAGCCGGTTGATCCCATTCGCAGCGCGCATCAGGCCCGATGTTCCGCAGTGCCTTCCCTTGGGCTCGTTCCATTGGGGAACGCCGGGGAGGGCACCATGGCTTGGGGGTCCGATTTGCGCCGAACCACTAGATGATGAATCAGTCGGTGAATCCCGTCAACGGCCGATTAAGCACGTGATGATCATGACAGCACGGTTTCAGACCCGCGTCAGCCCCGCGACGCGTGGACCGAGCTTGAGTCGCGCGGCCCGCAAGCCCCAAATCGAATCTGTGAAGAAAAAAATGGTGATTGAATCATTCGAATCCAACCGTGAATCTTTTGCAATGTTCGGCGCGTGATTATTGCGCCGGGGCCGCCCGGCGACCAATCTGGATGCACAGGATTTCGACCAGTTCGGCAAAGGACATCGGTTTGATGCAGGTCGCCACATTGGCAAAGCGCGCCGGGATGGCGATGGCATCGTAGCCGGTCGAAAATACCATCGGCACCGCGCGCCGGGCAAGCATATCTGCCACGGGATAGGCCGCGACCCCGGCAAGGTTGAGGTCAAGCACGGCAGCGTCGATCGACTCCGCGTCGGCGGCGTGGGCGAGCGCGGCTTCCATATGGCCGACCGGACCGATCACCTCCGCGCCTGCATCGCGCAGCACCATGCACAATTCGTCGGCGATCAGAAATTCGTCCTCGACCACCAGCACGCGGTAGCCGTCCAGCGGCTGATCCCTCATCTCCGCTTTCCTTTCTTGCCGGTTTTCCATCGTCAGCGACCACCGCCCCCGAACAGGCGGAATGCGCGACGCATCGCGCAGGCTCACAGGGTGCGATCATTGACTGCGACCAGTCCCAATATAGCCGGATCGGCGTGTCGATGGAAAATTGGCGATGATCTGCCCGGCGAACGCGGTGGATAGAGCCGCAACGCTTTCCCAACGCTCGGCTTATGCGTCTCGCGCGCGACCCGGGAAAAGGCACAGGCTATCCAGAATCGGCTCGCTTTCGGCGCCGCTCGGCGGGTGAGGGAAGGGCCGCTTGCATGAAATCCATTCACGGCGGCAGCGGCCCTTTCTATGCCGCGCCGGGCGCGCGCGCAGAGTAACTGAGTGCCTTCAAAGGGGCAGCGCCCCGTTTCAGAAAGGCCCCGCCGATGCGCTATGTATGGACCGCCCTTGCTCTGGGCACCTTGGCCGCCGCTCCCGCCCATGCGGACGCGGTGACGGTCGATCTGCAAGGCATCAAGAAGAACGCCGGTTCGATCGTGCTGTGCATCTGGGCGAGCGAGAACGGCTTTCCCGATTGCGAAAGCGGCAAGGCGGCCAAGCGGATCGTGGTGCCGGCCAATGCCAAGTCCGCGCGGTTCGAAGGGATCGCGGGGGGCGCCTATGCCGTCTCGGCCTTCCACGATGCCAACGGCAACGGCAAGCTCGACAGCAATTTCATCGGCCTGCCGCTGGAAGCGGTGGGGATGTCGAACAACCCCAAGCTCAACGGCCCGCCGCGGTTCAAGCCGGCGCGGTTCAAGGTGGCGGGCGATACCCGGATCAGCATCCGGTTCCAGAGCCTCTGACACCTCACAACCATAGCTTATGGCCCCGACCCCCGATTTCGTAAGGGCAGGGTTGCAGCCACGTGACAATTATCCTGCCAGCCCGGACCGACTTTCATGGGGGAGGCACCGGGTTCGGTCGATGCGCCGACAGGCGTGACGATTGCCGCATCACACCAGCGTCGGGGGCGCTTTGAGGTCGCCGCCGCAGCACAAACATAACAGGGGAGACACGTGTGGCATTGAGGATTTGCGCAATCGGGCTGCTGGCAAGCTCGTTCCTGTCGCCCGCCTTCGCTCAGGAGGCTGAACCGCCGCGCGAGGGCAGCGACGAGATCATCGTCACCGCCCAGCGCCGCGCCCAGAACATCCAGGACGTGCCGATTTCAGTGACGGCGATTTCGGGCGAGACGCTGGAGGCGCGTTCGGTGCGCAACGTCAATGATGCCATCGCCTTTGCGCCCAATGTCGCCACCACCACCGGCCCGACCGGCGGCAATTTCGGCGGGTTCTTCATCCGCGGCGTCGGCCAGCTCGACAATTCGATCGCGCTCGATCCCGGCGTCGGGGTCTATGTCGACGATATCTACATCGCCCGCTTGCAAGCCTCCTCGGTCGATCTGCTCGATCTTGAACGGCTGGAGGTGCTGCGCGGGCCGCAGGGCACATTGTTCGGCCGCAACACCATCGGCGGGGCGATCAGCCTGGTCACCAAGAACCCCGATTTCGACGATTTCTCGATGCGGGTGCGCGGCATTGTCGGCGCGCGCAACCGCTATGACCTGTCGGCTGCGGTCAACGCCCCCTTGAGCGACAATGCCGGGGTGCGGGCGAGTGTCTTCACCCGCAATCAGGACGGCTGGGGCCGCAATGTCTACACCGGCGACACCTTTGGCGACGTTTCGGAAATCGGCGGGCGGATCAAGCTGCTGGTCGAGCCGAGCGACACGCTGACGATCATGCTGCAAGGCGATTACATGACCGCGAGCAATTCGCCATCGCATCAGGTGCTGCTGGGCTTCAACCCGCAGGCGGGGATCACCGTGCCGCGTCCGCCGATGTTCGGCGGCCCGTTCTTCCGCCCGGGGGTCTCGCCCACCGGCGTGCCCTTCCCGATGGGCGTGGGCGATGATCGCTCCACCGACCGGCGCGACAATTTCGCCTCGGTGCCGAGCACGCTCGACATCGAAACCGGCGGGGTGAGCCTGACGGTCAGCGCCGATCTGGGCGGGGTGACGCTGAAGTCGATCACCGGCTGGCGTGCCTTCGATGAAGACAGCTTTGCCGATTTCGACGGCACCGGCTTTGTCATGTATGACAATGCCAGCGTTCTGCGGCAGGACCAGTTCAGTCAGGAACTGCAATTGTCGGGCCGGGTCGGCGGGGTCGATTTCCTGCTGGGCGGGTATTACTTCGCCGAAGACAGCTTCAACAACGTGACGCTGTGCACCGGGACCAATCAGGCGCGGCTGGTGAACCGCTGTCTGCGGTCGCGCAACAACATCTGGCTGGATGTGGAAAGCATCGCGGCGTTCGGCGAGTTGAGCTGGGACGTCAACGACTGGATCAACGTCTTCGGCGGCCTGCGCTGGACCCGCGAGACCAAGGATCAGGCCAACGATTCGCTGCTCGACAACCTTGATGCGGTCACCACCGTGCTGCCGCCGATCGCGATCCCCGCGCCCGGCACCACCCGCGTTGCCCTGCCCTTTACCGAGGTGTCGGAGACCTTCAGCGCCGTGACCCCGCGCTTCGGGGTGAACCTTCAGGTGGCCGACCGGGTGCGGGTCTATGCGAGCTTTGCTGAAGGGTTCAAGTCGGGCGGGTTCAACGGCCGCCCGTCCAGCCAGCAGATCCTATCTTACGATCCTGAAGAAGCGCGCACCTATGAAGTGGGCATGAAGGCCGATTTCTTCGACCGGTTGCTGCGCGTCAACGCGGCGGTGTTCCAATCGGATTACAAGAACCAGCAACTGCTGGTGTTCACCGCGATTTCGGGCCTGTTCGAAACGCGCAACGCGGGCGACAGCCGCATTCGCGGGTTCGAGCTTGAGGTCGATGCCAACATCTCCGAATATTTCGCGCTGCGCGGCACGCTGGGCCATCTCGATGCGCAATACCGCACGCTGTCGCCGCAGGTGGCCGGCATCACGCTGGGCACCCCGCTGCCGCTGACGCCCGAATGGACCTACACCATCTCCGGCGAATACCGCTTGCCGCTGCCCGATATGGGCGAATTGCAACTGCGCGGCGACTGGACCTATCGCTCGCAAGTGTCCTACCAGCTGGAGAATGATCCGCTGGAACGCCAGCCGGGCTTTGGCCTGCTCAACCTGCGCGCCACTTGGCAATTGCCTGACGAGCGGTTCGATATCGCGGTGTTCGGCACCAACGTGACGGACGAGGAATTCCTGACCAATGCCCAGGATTCGACCAGCGGCAACGGCGTCGCCTTTGGCGGCATCGGGCGGCCGGCGGAATGGGGCGTCGAATTCAACATGAGGTTCTGATGAAGGCTCGCGTCACGCGTTATCACCCGCTGCTGGTTGCGCTGCACTGGCTGATCGCTGTCCTGATCATCGGCAATCTGGCGGCAGGCAAGCTGCTGCTGGAGAGCCTGTCGGACAGCGATCCGGCCAAGCTGGAGGTGCTGCGGCTGCACATGCTGGGCGGCCTTACTATTCTGCTGCTGCTCGTCGGGCGACTGGTAACGCGCTTTGCCACCGCCAAACCCGGCCCGGCCCATGCCAGCCGCCCGCTCGGCTGGCTCGCCGCGGCCAGCCACCTAGGGCTTTATCTCGCTTCGCTGGCGATGGCGATTACGGGGCTGGGGATGGCGCAGCTTGCCGGGCTGTTTCCGCTGCTGGAAGGCAAGCCGGTGACGCTGCCGACGGACTGGTCGACGATCGGCCCGCATGCCGGGCACGAACTGTTCTCGGGCGTGCTGATCGGGCTTATCGCCCTGCATTTCGCTGGCGCGGTCTATCACATGGTGAAGCGCGATGGGGTGGCGCGGCGCATGTGGTTCGGCAAGCGCACCGCCGACTGACGCTTCAGCCGCGCACCGCGAGCCAGCGGTAAGACCCGTCCTCGCGGTCGCGGCGGCCTTTTTCCAGCTCGCCATTGGCGCTGAACCACCCCGCATCAACGGGCCGCTCCGCGCCCCAGTCCATCAGTTCGCCATGCTCGGCCAGCCGCCATTCGCCGCCGCGCCGCTCGGCCCGGCCGATATAGCGCCCCAGCACCTCAAGCTCCTTGCCCGCGTCGGCCAGCCAGTGCCAGGTGCGCACATAGGCTTCATAGCCCATGCTGTCCCCATCCTGTGCCAGCACGATATTGCCGACATCGTGGCGGGTCGCGGCGAACATGCCCATGAAACCCATCGCCACTTCGACGAAACCCTCCGGCCCGCCATCGTAGATCGTGCCCAGTGTGACCCGCGCATCGGGCCAGAAGGCACCACCGATCAGGCCGGCATCCAGCCGGTCAACCCCGCGCGCATAGCGGTAGATCGCCTGACGCACCTGTTCCGCATCATCGTGATTGGTCATGCTCGCTCCTCGCGCAGCCGATAACGCTGCACCTTGCCGGTCAAGGTCTTGGGAAGCGCGGGGACGAATTCGACCGCGCGGGGGTATTTGTAAGGCGCGATGGTCGCCTTGACGTGATCCTGCAACGACCGCGCCAGCGCCGGATCGCCCGCGCCCGAGGCGGGGACGATGTAGGCCTTGACGATCATCCCCCGGTCGGCGTCAGGCGCGCCCACCACCGCACATTCAGCCACCGCATCGTGCATCAGCAGCGCGTTTTCCACTTCGGGCGCGGCGATGTTGTAGCCGGAGGAGACGATCATGTCGTCCGATCGCGCGACATAGTGGAAATAGCCCGCCGCATCGATCCGGTAGGTATCGCCGGTAAGGTTCCAGCCGTTCTGCACATAGGTCGTCTGGCGCGGATCGCCCAGATAGCGGCACCCGGTCGGGCCGCGCACGGCCAATCGCCCTTCGCCCTCGGCACAGGCGCGGCCCTCAGCATCGATCACGCAGGCTTCGTAACCGGGAACGACCTTGCCGGTGCTGCCGGGCAGGATATCGTCGCCCGCAGCGGAGATGAAGATGTGCATCATCTCGGTCGCGCCGATCCCGTTGACGAGGCGGTGGCCGGTCGCCGCCTCCCAGGCGTGGAACACCGCCGGGGGCAGGTGCTCGCCCGCCGAGACGCAAGTCCTGAGGCTGGCGATGTCCGCGCCCTCCAGCATCCCCAGCATCGCCTTGTAGGCGGTGGGGGCCGTGAACAGCATCTGCGCGCGGTGTTTGCCGATGGCGGCGAGGATATTTGCCGGGCTGCCGTTCTCCACCGTTACCGCCGTCCCGCGAAAGCGCAGCGGGAACAGCACCAGCGCGCCCAGCCCGAAGGTGAAGGCGATCGGCGGCGATCCGCACCACCGCATCCCCGCTTCGGGCTTCAGGATATGGCGCGCGAAGGTATCGGTCGGTGCCAGCAGCGCGCGGGTGTCATGCACGCAGCCCTTTGGCGTGCCGGTAGTGCCCGAGGTGAAGGCGATCAGCGCCGGATCGGTGCTGCGGCCGAGATGCGCCGCGAAGCCGCCCGGCTTGGCGGCGGCAAGCGCCTCCAGCGCGCCGGTCCCGGCATCGCCATCGAAGGTCGCGGTCCAGCGCAGATCGGCGGCATTGCCGGCCGCCTGCCGCCAATCGGCCAGCGTGCGCGCATCGACCAGCGCATGGCTGACCCGCGCCTTGGCAAGGATCGGGCCCAGCTCGCCCGCGCGCAGCATCGGCATGGTCGTCACCACCACCCCGCCCGCCTTCAGCACCGCCAGCCAGCAGGCGATCAGCGTGCAGGTGTTGGGCCCGCGCAGCAGCACGCGGTTGCCGGGGATGAGGCCGCCCTCCTCCACCAGCACCCGCGCGATCCCGTCGGACAGGCGCTTGAGATCGGCATAGGTCCACTGCCCGGCATCATTGACCACCGCCAGCCGTGCGCCCTCTCCCTCCTCGACCGCGCGGTCGAGCAGTTCGACCGCCGCGTTCAGCCGTTCGGGATGGGCCAGTTCGGGCAGATCGAACCGGAACAGCGGCCATTGGCCCTGATCGGGCAAGCGGTCGGCGACGAAGGTGTCGAGGGGCTGGGTCACGCCGAGGATGCTACCCACCGCCCGCCGGGGGGCAGGAATAGAAAGGCGGCAAACCCACCCAACCAATTCTTATGGGAGCCGCCGCCGAAGTGCGCTTGGCCCCGCGCCCCCGCGCCCGCACCATCGCCGCCAATCAGGAGATGGCAATGATCGGCTTCACCCCGACCGACGAACAGCAGCAGCTTATCGAAACCGCGCGCGGCTTTGCCCAGCGGGAAATCCGCCCGCTGGCGCAGCGCGCCCGGCGCGAAGGCGGGCCGGATGATCCCTGGCCGCTGGTGAAGCCGGTGTTCGAGGCGGGGGCGGCGCTCGGCTTCACGCGGCTGTTCCTGCCGCAGGAACTGGGCGGCATGGGCGGCACCTGCATGGATGCGGTGCTGCTGCTGGAGGAACTGGGCGCGGCGGATGTCGGCATCGCGTCGGATTACTTCGCGCTCACCGCCTGCATGCCGCTGATGGCGATGCGTGCGGGCGGCGCTGCGGGCGAGGCTTTCGTGCGGCGCTTTGCCGCTGCCCCTGCGATGGTGCTGGCCGGGGCACAGTCGGAACCCGATGTCGCGGGATCGGAGCTGATGATGGCCGGGCCGGAGCCTGCCTTCGGGCCGAAGCTGTCCGCCCGCGAAACCGCCGACGGCTGGGTGCTGTCGGGCCGCAAGTCAGCCTTCATCACCAATGCGGGTGCGGCCGATGCCTATTTCATCATCGCCCGCACCGATCCCGCCCAGCCGGTGTTCACCGGCCTGTCGATCTTCCTCGTGCCCGCAGGCACGCCGGGGCTTCAGGTGGGCAAGAAGACCAGGCTGATCGGCTGGCCGCTCACCACCCATGCCGAACTGGTGCTTGATGATGTGCACCTCCCGCCCGAGGCACTGATCGGCCAGCGCGGCGGGGCGGCAATGACCTTTGCGAGCGTGCCAGAAATGCCCATCGGCTTGGCGGCCTGCTTCGTCGGCCTCGCCCGTGCCGCCTACGAACATGCGAAGGAATACGCCGCGACGCGCCGCTCGATCGGGCGGCCGATCGCCCAGCACGCCAACGTCGCGCTGAAGCTCGCCGAGATGGCGATCAATGTCGAGACTGCCCGGCTCCACGTGTGGCAGGCGGCGGCAACTTGCGAGACCGATCCGATGCGCGCCGCGATGCTGCTCGCGCCCATGGCCAAGGCGACGGCGGTCGACATGGCGATCCGCAATGCCGAACTCGCCGTGCAGGTGCTCGGTGGCTATGGCGTCACGGCGGAGTATGACGCCGGGCACTTCCTCAAGGATGCGTGGATCGGCTGGTCGTGCGATTTCACCCGCGACGTGCTGCACCTCGGCATCGCCCAGGCGCTGACCGGTGAACGCTGAGCCGGCCCTACCCTGCGAAATCCGCGCCGATGCTGCGCAGCACCTGCACCACTTCGCAGATCGAGGCATCGAGCAGCGCACGCTCGCGGAAGCTCATCGAGATTTCGGGTTCGAGCTGCGCCATCTCGACATCGAGCACCGTCAGCCCGTCATCCGCCTCCAGATCGAGCAGCTGGCGCGGCAGGAACGACAGGAAGTCCGAGGATCGGATCAGCGCCTCAAGATAACCGGCCGAATTCGACACCACCTTGGGTTTGGGCGGCTCCAGCCCGCGTTCGATGAACAGCTCATCAAGCGACTGGCGCCATTTCTGCGAGGCAGGCGGCAGCGCCCAGGGGTAATTCACCAGCTCGCTCCGCAGCACCGGACGGCCCGCCAGCGGATGGCCGCTGCGGGCGATCACCTCCAGCCGATCATTCAGCACGGTTTCGGTGGTGAACATCGGATCGCTGATCGGCGGCCACGACCCGACGATCACGTCGATCTCCCCCCGGCGCAGGCGCGGCAGCAGATCATCGACCAGCCCCTCGACCACGGTCAGCGCGATATCGGGCTGGATGGCGTGAAGCGTGCGCGTCGCGGCGGGCAGGATGTTGCGCGCGACCGAAGGTCCGATGCCGACCGTGACATGCCCCTGCGCCTTGCCCTTCAGGCTGTTGATCTGCGCTTCGGCATTGCGGAACTGCGCTTCGATCGACTTGGCGTGAAGCGCCAGCGCATTGCCGAACACGGTCGGCACCACGCCCATCGGGGTGCGGTCGAACAGGCGCACGCCAAGCTCGTCCTCAAGCTGGCGGATCGACTTCGACAGGGCGGGCTGGGTCAGCAGCAGCTTTTCACAGGCGCGCCCGATCGAGCCCAATTCGTAGACCGCAAGGAAATGGCGCAGGCGGCGGGATTCGAGCATCAGCGGCTCCTCATGATGGCGCAGCGCGAAAGCAATCGGATCCCGACATGCGCATAGCACGGATTGGGGGCGCGCAAGGTGCCGAATTGGCGGTGATCGCGCCAGACGGGCAGACCTGGCAGCGCACCGGGCTTGCCGCGCCGGGAGACTGGCTCACCCCCGCGGCGCTGGCGCAGGCTGCGCGCGCGGCGGAGGGGGCGGAGCGCGAAGCGGTTGACCCGGCCCGGCTGCTCCCCCCGGTGGAGCCGCGCTGTATTGTCGGTGTCGGCCTCAACTACCGCGCGCACGCCGCCGAACAGGGCAAGGCGCTTCCCGAAAGCCCGCCGCTGTTCCTCAAGAATCCGCGCAGCCTCGCCCCGCCGTTCGGCACGCTGCCGCTCCACCCGGCATCCGGGCAGATGGATTACGAGGCGGAGCTGGGCATTGTCATCGGCCGCGCGATCTTCGCCTGCACGCCGGACGAGGCCGCCGCCGCGATTGCGGGCTGGGTGATCGTGCAGGATTACACCTTGCGCGATCTCGCCCGCCCCGAAACCCTCCCGCTCGCCAAGGGCGGCCCCGGCATGGCCCCGATCGGCCCGTGGCTGACCACCGCCCAAAGCATGCCGATCAAGGCCGCCGCCGATCTGCGCATCACCTGCCGGGTCAATGGCGCGCTGCGGCAGGATGCCTCCACCGCCGACATGCATGTCGGCCCGGCCCGGCTGGTGCACCACGTCGCGCGCCACCTGCCGCTTGGCCCCGGCGACGTGATCGCCACCGGATCGCCAAGCGGATCGGGCGTCGGCATGACCCCGCCGCGCTGGCTGGCGGCGGGCGATGTGATCGACACCGCCATCACCGGGCTGGGATCGCTGCGTCAGCAGGTGACAGGTCCGTTCTGACATCGCCGCCGCCGCGCGATCATGCCCGCGCTTCCATATCCAGCACCAGCTTGCCGCGCCGCCCGCCGTGATCGAGCAGCCGGTGCGCCTCACCCACATTCTCGAACGCGATGCGATCCTGCAGGGTGACGCGGATCTGCCCCGCCTCGATCAGGGGGCGCAGATGGTCGAGAATCTCGGGCTGGGCGGAGAAGGCAACCTCGCGCGTGGTGACGCCGTATTGCGCCATCATCGCGTGGCGCGCCTTCAGCTCCACCATGTCACCGCGCAGCACGATCAGCAGCTGGCCGCCCGCTTTGAGCACCTTGTAGCTTTCAAGCGCGGTCTCCCCGCCGATGCAGTTGAGCACCACATCAAGATCGCCCACCGCTTCGGACACATTCTGCGCCGCGTAATCAATCACCAGATCCGCGCCGAGGCCCTGCACGAAATCGCGGTTCGCGGCCGAGCAGGTGGCCGCCACCCACGCGCCGTGGGCCTTGGCGATCTGCACCGCGAAGGCCCCGACCCCGCCGGACGCCGCCTGCACCAGCACCCGGCTGCCCGGCCCGATCCCGGCCATGGTGACCAGCCCATGCCACGCGGTGCACGCCGCCATCGGCACCGCGGCGGCTTCGGCGAAGGAGAGGTTGGCGGGCATCCGCCGCACCAGATAGCTGGGCGCGGCCACATATCCCGCATAGGTGCCCTGCCGCATCGGATCGAGCAGGCCGTAGACCGTATCGCCCACTTCCAGTTCCGACACGTCAAAGCCTTTGCGCACCACCACGCCCGCCACATCGGTGCCCAGCACATGCGGCAGCGGCAGCGGGAACAGCCCCGCCAGCCAGCCGCGCCGCACCTTCGCCTCGAACGGGTTGAGCCCGGCGGCCTTGACCTCGATCAGCACCTCGTTGTGCGGGGCATAGGTCGGCAACGGCACATCGGCGGTCTTGAGCATCTCGGGCCCGCCATAGCCCGTCAACAGCGCGGCGCGCATGGTCTGCGGCAGTTCGGGGCCGGGGTTCATCCAATCGCTGTCGCTCATGCTTCGGTCTCCAGTTCGACAATCTGCTTGCCCGGCGGGCTGTCCGCGAACAGGCCCGCAAAGGCGGTGGCGGCGCTGGCAAGGCCGTGGTGGATGGTCTGCGCCGGGCGCAGGCGACCCTCGGCGAGCCAGCGGGCGATCCCGGCGCGGGCCTCGGCGGCACGGTCCATGTGGTCGGCGAGCAGGAAGCCTTCCATCCGGGCGCGCTTCAGCAGGATCGCGGCGGCGTTGCCGTAATGCGGCGGGCCTTCCGCGCCATAGGCCGAAACGAAGCCGAGCAGCAGCACCCGCGCGCGCGGGTTCAGCGCGGGCAAAATCCGGTCATGCAACGCGCCGCCGACCCCGTCGACAAAGCCGTCGATCCCGCCCGGCCCCGGCCAGTCGGCATCGGGCGCAAGCGGCTCCACCCCCAGCTGTTCGAGGAACGCCGCCTGCGCGGTGCCGAGCGCCGTGCCCACCACCCGCACCCCGGGCGCGCTCGCTTGGGCCATCTGGCACACCAGGCTCCCCACGGCTCCGGCAGCCGGTGCGACCAGCAGCGTCTCGCCCGCCGTGGGCGCGATGGCCTCCGTCACGAACCACGCCGCCAGCCCGGTCGCGCCGAGGGCATTGAGATGATCCTCGGGCCGCCCGCCCTCGGCCTTGGTGAGACGCGCGGCAGGGAGCACGGCGCGGCTCTGCCAGCCGAGTTCGCCCAGCACGATGTCGCCGGGCGCAAAGGCCGGATCGTGCGATTGCAGCACGACCCCTGCGCCCCGCCCTTCAACCGGCGCGCCCACGCGCATGGACGGCCCCATCGGCGAGCGCGCCTGCATCCGCACGCGCGGCAATGGGTCCATCGACAGGTGCGTGACCGCGACCAGAACCTCGCCCGCTTCGGGCACGGGATCCGGCAGATCGCGCAAGTCGAAGTCACCGGGCTGCGGGGCGCCCTCGGGATAGCGCAGGAGGCACAGCGCCTTCATGCCACCGCGTCCAGAAATTCGGCCAGCGCCGCGTTAAACGCGTCCGGCGCTTCGAGGTTGGAAATGTGCCCCGCCCCCGCGATTGCCACCAGCCGCGCGCCGGGGATCGTCTCGGCCATCACCCGCGCGTGAGCGGGCGGCGCGACGCGGTCCTCGCTGGCGGTCAGGACCAGCGTCGGCACCGCGATCCCGGCGAAATCAGGGAAGGCGGTGAAACCGGTGACCGCGCGCATCGCCGCGATATAGCCGTCCTTGTGCAAGCGGCGGTGGCTGTCGATCAGCGCCGCCCGGCCTTCCTCCGGGATGTTGGGCCCGGCGATCCCGGCGACAATGCTTTCGGCGATATCGGCGGGGGTGAGGCCCTCCTCGACCAGCGGTTTCAGCCGCAGGGCGAGGAAGGCGGCGACCTTTTCGGGTGCGGCGGTCTCGGGCGATCCGGCGCTGGTGTTGGCGAGGGTGAGGCTGCGCACGTGATCGGGATAGCGGTGCACCAGATCAAGCGCGATCCGCCCGCCCATCGACAGGCCCACCACATGCGCAGGCGCGCCCAGCGCGGCGATCACCGCCGCCGCATCATCGGCGAATTGTTCGAAGCGATCGACTGCACCGCCGCTTTCACCATAACCGCGCGCGTCCCAAGCGGCGGCGGTGTAGCGCGGCGCGAAGTGGGCGAGCTGCGCATCCCAGTTGCGGGCATTGCCGCCGATGCCGTGGAGGAACAGCAGGGTCGGCCCCGCCCCCTGCACCTCGACCGCAATGTCCCCGATCCGCCGCATCGCCGCCGGTCAGGCCAGTTCCGGCACGAGCTTGCCGTCCACCACCACCGGCGCGCCATCCAGCGTGATAGTGCAGCCGCGCACCGGCAGGTCGAAATGGCCCAGCGTGTGGCGATCGGCGAAGGGGTTCGCCCCGGTCGAAAACAGGAAGTTGCCCGCAAAGGCGCGGCATTCGATCCCGTTCACTTCGCTCTTGTCGTAGAGCATCAGCGATTCCCACCGCGCCCCGTGGTTCATCCCCCAGCCCACATGACTGGTGCCATAGGCCTCGGGGTCGTTCCACGCATCGAAATAGGCGCGCATCAGATCGGCATCGGTGCCCTTGCCCTCGACGGCGGTGACATAGTCCTGCTCGATCACCAGCCGGATCGGCTTTTCGAGATAGCGTTTGAAGGTGATGTTGATATCGCCCTCGTCCAGCACCAGCACGCCTGTCACCGTGCCGCGCGCGGGGAAGCAGGAGCATATCCCGCCGGGCCAGGTGGCGAGCGATCCGGGCGTGACAGTCGCGCCGAGGTTCCCGCCGATCCGCGCGCCGTCCAGCCCGACGGACAGATCGGTGCCCGCCGCGCTGGTGACGTGCATCACCTTGGCCGCCTGCATCATCGCCCGGCCCTTCATCACGCGCGGGATGATCGCGGCATCGGGCGCCATCCGCTCCAGCGCCTCGGGATGTTCGTTCGAGATATAGAGGATGCGGCTCCCCGCGCCGAGGATCGCCGGGGTCTCGTCGGAATGCATCAGCCCTTCGACCGTAAGATCGACCACCAGTTTGGAGGCTTTCAGCGCAGCCAGCACCGGCCCGATCTGTTGCAGCGCCACCGACGACCCGGTCGAACGCACCGGCACGGGCGCGGACAGCGCCGGGGTGGGGACGACAAGATGAAAAGCCCGCGCCCCGATCCGCAGCAGCGCGAGTTCGGCAAGCTGGGTGTTGATCTGGCGGCTCTGGGTTTCGGAAAGGATCGTCACCTCATCGCCTGCGCGCACCTCGCACAGGCGGAAAGCGGCTTCGAAGGTGTCGATCCACTTGGCTTCAATCCGGTCCACCAGCATCCCTTGCGCCTCTCCATCGCGGCATCATCCACCCCGGCATTCCGCGATAGGGGCCGCAGCCGTTGCGCCGCCAATCCAAAGCCGGGCCGGACCCATAAGAAAAATTGTGGTCAGAACCTGAGCGTGGCGGAGCCGTGCGGCCCGGCATCCAGCCGCAGCAGCCCTTCGCCCTCCGGCGCGGTCAACGGGATCGCGCCCGTCATCGCCCCGCTCAGCACCCATGCGCCTGCCGGGATGGTGCCGATATGCCGCGCCAGCCACGCCAGTGCGTCAAGCGGGTTGCCGAGCACCGCATCGGCCCGCCCCACGCACGCCTCGCCCCCGGCGACCGAAAGCGCCACCGTGATCGCCGCAGGCTCGGCCAGCAGCGCCAGCGGGATCGGCGGGCCGATCAGCGCGCCGATCCCGGCGGCATTGTCGGCCACGATGAAGCCCGCGCCCAGCCGAAAGGGATCGGGGTGCGACGGGCGCACGATCTCGGCAGCGGCGAAGGCCTCGCCAATCGCGCCCAGCGGATCGCCCCCTGCGACAAGATCGCGGGCGAGGCGGAAGGCGATTTCCGGTTCGGCCTCGGCCGGCCGGTCACCCGAAAGGTCGGCGCGCGCGCCATCATGCCAGATGCGTTCGGCGTAAAGACGGCCCCTGATCGGCTCCTCCAGCCCGAGAAAGTCCATCGCCCGCGCGCTGGTGGCGCCGATCTTCCAACCCGCAGGCGTGCCAAGCAGCCCCTCGCCCCTCGCCGCCAGCCGGTATCCTTCGGCCAGGGTGATCGGCGCGGGCGGATCGGCGATGGAGCCGCCTGCCAGCCGCGCCGGTGCCAGCCCTGCGGCCCATGCCTCCAGATTGTCGCGCGCAGTGCTCATGCTGCCGCGATACGCCATTGCCGCCCTGTCCGGGTCATGCAAAAAAGGGATGGCCGACGCCGAGAGCAGCATGTGGGCGCAGCGTGCCCGAGCGCCTATTCCCGCCATCACGCAATCAGGAGTCCGTATCATGGGTGAAGCGCGCCATCTGGCCTATCGTGACCGCAACTGGGCCCCCCAGCCCGATGCCGAAGCGACCTTCCGCAGCTGGCTGGAGGCGCGTGTGGCCCGCAACCCGGCCGCCGCCGCCTACGCGCAGGCCCTTCATGCCGGCACCGCGATCCGGCTGCGCGATCTGGTCGATCACGTCACCTTCGCCGATCCCGCCACGCGCGATACCATCGCGGCTGCGGGCTGGAGCGAGGCCGAGCCCGGCGTGTGGCGCAATCCTGACGGGATGTTCCCGCCGTTCGTGGCGGGCACGGCCGAAACCGTGTGGCTGCGGGTCGGATCGGTCGAAGGCTTCATCGCCGCCAATGCGCCGGGGAGCGCCATAGACGGCGAACCGCTCGCCCCGCTGCGCCGGGCGCTGGCCTTCCCCGGCGACACCGGCTTCGGCGTGCTGGAACGCAATGGCTCGCCCGCCTTCGCGCCGCTTGCCGATGATCCCGCCGAACGCCGCACCGCGCGGATCATCCTCCAGCAATTCCGCGCGCGCCGCCGCCAGTTCGATACGGTGGAGCAGGGTCTCGCCCATACCGAGGCGCTGGTGGACAGCGCCATCGCCGATCTCGGCAGCCCGCACCGCGCCTGCGCCTTGTGGCTGCTGGCCGAGCGCGAATACTGGCAAATGCGCAGCCACGCCGCGCGCGTGCAGAAAGCGCGGCAGGATGCGCTGGGCGTGGGCTGGGCGAACATCGATCACCACACCTATGACAGCAGCCGCGCGCATTACCGGCACACCATCGCGATCTTCGAGAAACTCGGCTATGAACTGCGCGAGATGCTGTACGCAGGCGACATGGCGGGCTGGGGAAGCCAGGTGCTGGAACAGCCGGTGATCGGCTCGACCATCTTTGCCGATGTCGACCTTGCCCCGCATGAGGTGGAGCTGGATTTCGCGCACGAACCCCTGCCGCCGCTGGAACGGCACCGCCGCGCGGGCATCCTGTGCGCGCTGCATGGGGAGAGCATCCTTGAACAGGGCCTCAACCACGTCGCCTGCTTCTACGATCAGAAGGCGATGCGCGCGCAGATGGCAGAGCTGGGCATCCGCATGATGCCCCCCTTCTCCGATATGCCGCACCTCTATCAGGAACTGACCTTCGGCGACTGGGCGGCGGTCGATCCGGCGCGGGTCGATGCGCTGGAAGCCGCCGGGCACCTTCCGCCAGAAGAGGCCGAGCGGATCCGCAGCGAGGGCGCGATCATCACCCACCTTGAAAACATCGAACGCAATGATGGCTACAAGGGCTTCAACAAGCCCGGGATTGACGGCGTGCTGCAAAAGCTCGACCCGCGGCGTTACGGCAAGCTCAAGGAAGAACAGGCGGAGGCGGTGTGATGGCGACCGCGTCCCTGCCGCACGCGATGGCGTCTGAAGCTGCAATCGCGGCGCTGCGCGCGCGGTTTGGCGAGCAGCTTCACACCGGCGCGGCGATCCGCAGCCAGCATAGCGCAATCGAGGGGATGATCGGCGGGGGCGATCCCGATGCGGTGCTGTTCGCCCGCAGCACAGATGATGTCGCAGCGGCAGTGGCGATCTGCGCCGCGCATCGCCTGCCGGTGATCGCGCATGGTGCGGGCAGCAGCCTCGAAGGCCAGCTCGCCGCGCCCCACGGCGGCCTGTCGATCGACCTTTCGGGCATGGACCGGGTGATCGCGGTCAATGCCAGCGATCTTGACGTGCGGGTCGAAGCCGGGGTGACGCGCGAGGCGCTGAATGCCGAACTGCGCACCCACGGGTTGTTCTTCCCGCTTGACCCCGGCGCCAATGCGACATTGGGCGGGATGGCGGCAACCCGGGCGAGCGGGACCAATGCCGTGCGCTATGGCACCATGCGCGAGGTGACGCTGGGCCTCACCGTGGTGACCGCCACCGGCGAGGTGATCCGCACCGGCACCCGGGCGCGCAAATCGGCGGCGGGCTATGATCTCACCCGGCTGTTCGTCGGCTCGGAAGGCACGCTCGGCATCATTACCGAGCTGTCGCTGCGGGTCTTCGGCATCCCCGAACAGATCGCCAGCGCGGTGGTGCCGTTCGAAACGCTGGAAGGCGCGGTCGAAGCGGTGATGCTGATGATGCAGATGGCGCTGCCGCTGGCCCGGATCGAGCTGCTCGATGCGGTGCAGATGGGGGCCTGCATCGCCTATTCGCAGCTTGACGAATATCGGGCGGTGCCAACCCTGTTCATGGAGTTCCACGGCTCGCCCGCGGCGGTCGCCGAACAGGTGGAAACGGTGCGCGCGGTGGTCGGCGAATTCGGCGGGGGCGAGCTGCATTTCGCCACGCTCACGGAAGACCGCAACCGGCTGTGGAAGGCGCGGCACAATGCCTGGTTCGCGGCCAAGGCGCTGCGGCCGGGGGCGGAGGCTTTCGCCACCGACGCCTGCGTGCCGATCTCGCGCCTTGCCGAAGCGGTCGCGGCTGCCAAGGCCGAGGCGGACGCCGCCGGGCTGATCGCGCCGCTGGTGGGCCATGTCGGCGACGGCAATTTCCACATGCTGCTGCTGTTCGACCCCGCCTCGCCCGAGGAACGCGCCAGCGCCCATGCCCTGTCGGACACCATCGCCCGGATCGCAATCGAGCTGGGCGGGACAGCGACGGGGGAGCACGGCATCGGCCTCCACAAGCTGCCAACGATGGCGGATGAGCACGGGCCGGGCGCGCTGGCGGTGATGGCGCAGGTCAAACGCGCGCTCGACCCGCTGGGCATCCTCAACCCGGGGAAAACGGTGCCGCTCTAACCGAGCTTGAGGCCCGGGGTCGCCACCTTGACCGCAACCTTCGCCGCCTCGCCGGTGAACTTGTCCCGGTAATCCCGCACGAAATCGCGCATGGTGCGCGCCGGACGGCCTAGCAGGCGGGGCAGGGTGTCGGTCATGTCGCGGTTCTTGCCGCGCCGGGTGAGCACGTAAACCCCGGTCATGAACAGCAGCGTGTCCCAGGTGACGCGCGGGCCGACGGTGCGCCAGAAGCGCAGGATGCTGGGTTCGCGGTAGCGGATCGGGCGACCCAGCTCTTCGCTCATGATTGCGGCAACCTGATGATAATCCAGCACTTCCGGCCCGCTCAGCACATAGGCGCGGCCGACATGCGGGGCAGGATCGCGCATGATGTTGACCGCGACCTCGGCAACATCGCGGCTGTCGACAAAGCTGGTGCCGCCCTTGCCCGCCGGCACGATGATCTCGTCCGAGGCGGCGATGTCGACCGCGTGGGTGGTGATGTCGCGGCACAGGTTCTGCGCGAAAAAGGCGGCGCGCAGAAAGGTATAGTCCATCCCCGAGGCTTCGATTGCACGCTCGACGGTGTAGTGCGGGACCAGCTTCGTCTCACCCGCCGTGGGCACCGAGAGATAGATCACATGCCGCACGCCTGCCTCTTTCGCGGCGGCGACGAAGGGCAGCATCCAGCGTTTCGCGGTGCCGGGGTGGGGCAGCGGAAACAGCAGGAACACCGTCGTGACACCGTCGAGCGCGGGGCCCCAAGTACTTCTATCGTCGAAGGAAAATTTCACCCGCGGGGCATCCGGCCCATACAGTGTATCGATTTTCGCGGGCGTGTTCGCGGCGATCCGGAAGGGCAGCGTGCCATCGGCGATCAGCATCCGTACCAGTTCGGTGCCGACATTGCCGTTGGGGCCGGTGACAAGGATCATGGGCGCACACTCCGGTGGAAAGGGTTGTCCGAACATAATGGTCGGTGGGCTGATACGGGGCCATAGCAAGCTAGCGCCGGGGCAAAACTTCGGGTTGCAGTGATGACGGTTCACGCGTGAACCGCGTCATGACGAAGGTCTGCACGTGCTGCGTTACACCCGGTGCAAATCGGCACTGCGCCCGTCACTTGCGCCTTACGCAACAGGTGGCGTTACCAAATCACGCAAATTGCGCTCCGATAGCGGGATAGATTCTCCCCCTGCATGCGTTTCTTGTCCAACACCGACACGCAACGCAACGAGATCTGCAACGCCATGAAGCCTTTCGATCCCCGCCCGCTGGTGCGCCACAGCAAGCCCGATATCGCGATCGATAGCCACCTGCCGCCCGCCACTGCCAGCGACAAGATCGCCTTCGCTTTCGTCAAGCTGCTGCGGTTCTTCGCTGACCGCTTTTTCGCCAAGCGTTACGGTCACCGTGCGGTAGTGCTGGAGACGGTTGCGGCCGTTCCCGGCATGGTCGGCGGGCTGTGGCAGCACCTCACCGCGCTGCGCAAGATGCGCGATGACGACGGCTGGATCCGCACCTTGCTCGACGAGGCCGAGAACGAGCGAATGCATCTGATGACCTTCATCGAGATCGCTCAGCCCAACTGGTTCGAACGCTATCTGATCGTTGCCGTGCAGCTGGTGTTCTACAATTTCTACTTCTTCCTCTACCTCCTGGCTCCGCGCACAGCGCACCGCGTGGTCGCCTATTTCGAGGAGGAGGCGGTATACAGCTACACCCAGTATCTCGCCGAGGTCGATGCCGGGCGGCACGACAACATCCCGGCCCCGCAGATCGCGATTGATTACTGGCAGCTTCCCGCCAACGCGCGCTTGCGCGATGTCATTCTGGCGGTGCGCGCCGACGAGGCCGAGCACCGCGATGTGAACCACTTTTTCGTCAGCGAGCTGGACAGCCGCAAGGCGCACCGTCCGCTGGAAGGGCAGACCGCTCCTTAAACCGCCACCACCGTCTGCTCGATCGCGCCGAAGATCGAGTGGTTGGCGGCGTCGCGCATTTCGATCCGCACGGTGTCGCCTGTTTGCATGAACGGTGTGGCAGGTGCGCCATCGCGGATCGTCT